>UPTN01000134.1_pt1 | contig 40551 bp, 34 predicted proteins | sample 2160111 | NCBI WGS metagenome assembly UPTN01 (sample SAMN06265058, study PRJEB28932) | marine metagenome | isolation source: Columbia River Estuary | place: USA:Columbia River Estuary, USA | collected 2014-05-05
GGGTTGCAATGAGTTTTAAAGCAAAGATGAAAGAATTTAGCATGAAAATCACACTAGATTTTGATTCTATAAAATCCAACAAAACACCATGGTATGCAAAAGTGCTGGGATTTACTGCTGTAGCTTATGCATTATCTCCTATTGATTTGATACCTGATTTTATTCCAATTATAGGGTATTTGGACGATCTAATTATCCTTCCCATATTAATAGCTCTTACAATAAAACTTGTTCCAAAACAATTATGGCAAGAGTTTGAAGAAGAAGCAAAAAATATTTGGAAAAGTGGCAAACCTGTTAAGTGGTATTATGCAATACCTATAGTTCTGATTTGGGTAGCATTGATTGCCGTTATCATTTATCTATTTTTACTTTAAATCGGAATTTATCAAAATTTAATTCGTATTTTCAAAATCAATTATTCTAAAAAAAGAGCAAATTTTTGCTCTTTTTTTTTAGATAGGTAATATTCAAATTTATTATGTAATATTTTATTAAAAACATATTGCATTACAAATTATATTATTAAATATTATATTTTTATAATATTTAATAATTATTTTATTTATACGTTTATGCGTTGTAAAAATTTAATAAAAATTTAATAAATTCACCATACTGAGTTAAGAACTGTTAGATATAATTGAGATATTAAAATGCATTGAAGTTAGCGTTATGTGCAACTACAGGTTGCTTGATGCATAAAAAAATGTATGAGATTATAAATTATGGAAGCCACATGATATTACGATGCTTTTTAGAATCATATATTAGCAGTTTTACTTAAATATGTGATTTATCTTTTCTTTATTATAGTAAAAGTAAATACAAAAAAATAAATAGAATGAAGAACTTTTAATGCGAGGTGAGTTTATGAGAAATTATTATGTTATGAGATTTTTATCAATGATATTTACACTATTTTTAATTGTAACCATTACATTTTTCTTAATGAGAGCAATCCCAGGTGGACCTTTTCAAAGAGAGAAACCTTTACCTGATGAAATTGTTGCAAGATTAGAAGCGAAATACAATTTGGATGCACCTTTATTTGAACAATATGTTGATTATATGAAGGGATTAGTAACATTTGATTTAGGACCATCATACAGAATATTGGGGATGTCTGTTAATGAGATGATATCAAATGGATTCCCAACAAGTGCAAAGATTGGAGGAATTGCAGCGATATTGATTATTGTTGTTGGAATTCCTATAGGTGTTGTATCTGCATTGAAAGCAAACTCATTAACTGATTATTCTGTAATGTTTTTAGCAACACTAGGAGTTACTTTACCTAGTTTCGTTATTGCAACAGGGTACATATATATATTCGCAATTAAGCTTGATTGGGTTGATGCAACAGGTTTGTCATCAATAGGTAGTTATATAGGTCCAGTAATTGCATTATCTGGATACTCTTTAAGTTTTGTTGCAAGGCTTTCAAGATCTTCACAATTAGAAGTATTACAACAAGACTATATTAGAACAGCTAGAGCCAATGGTATCAGCGAATTTAAGGTAATTATGAAACATGGACTTAAAAACTCTCTAATTCCAGTTGTTACTTATGTAGGGCCTATGATAGCAGCAATATTAACAGGATCATTTGTAGTTGAAACAATGTTTAATCTGCCAGGCATTGGTACATATTTTGTGGCTGCTGTGCAAAATCGTGACTATACAGTAATAATTGGGATGACGGTATTTTATGCAGCGTTCTATGTAGTTTCTGTATTCTTGGTTGATATTGCATATTCATTTATTGATCCAAGAATAAAATTGGGAAAATAGGGTGATATTATGAAAAGGAACTATAATTTCGTATCCAAGGACAAAAAAATGGATATTGAGGAATCAAGAAGAAGTCTAACATATTGGCAGGATGTTTGGAGAAGACTTAAAAAGAATAGATTGAGTATGGTTGGACTTGTAATTGTAGTATTAATAGTGCTAATTGCAATTTTTGGTCCAATGTTTAGACCAATGACATACTCACAACAATTTGCTAGATTACAAAATTTACCTCCACGATTAGATGTTTTTAAATTAGAGGAGGATATGCTCATATTTAGAACAGAAACATATGACCTAATACAGTTTAACGAAGAAGGAGAAGTACTTAGTCTTTTAAAATCTATTGATCGAGATAAAGAGAACAAGATTAATCAATACGCATATGTAAAACAATATGCATATGAGAATGAAGTTGGCGGAGAGTATCCTTTGCCACCAGAAATCATATTAGATGAAAATACATTTTATAGTGAAGTGTGGGGAATTGCACTTAGAAACTCTCTTCAATCTTCAGGAGATACAATTGTTATTATTGATTATGTTCATCCAGATAGTCCGTTCACGCAAGGAGCAATAACTGCAGGAACTGAAGTTGATTCATTAGTTGGATTAATGGTAGAACAGTTTACATTTGCAGATACAACTACGAATGTTGACATTATTGATTATTACACAATAAAAGGTGAAGTAACTGCACAATATATGATCATTGCAATGGAGAAGATCATATATTCTACAGGTGAATACAAAGGAAAACTAAATGCAGTTGATACACTGGCTGTAGATCGTATCGTTTTAGATTATTCATTAAAATCTATGAATCCAGAGGATAGACCAGCTGGATTTGAAGATGTTGAATATATATTTACCTACAAAGGAGAAACAGTTACAAAGATACATGATACCTTGAGAAACAAAGCATTCCCATTTGGGACGGATTTACTGGGTAGAGATTTACTTACTAGAGTAATGTACGGTACTAGAATTTCTTTATTAGTAGCGTTGATAGCAACCTTTGTAAACTTCTTTATCGGAATTACTTATGGTAGTATTTCTGGGTTTAATGGTGGACGCATTGATGATTATATGATGCGAATTGTTGATATTATAAACTCTATTCCACTGGTTTTATACGTTATTTTACTAATGGTATTATTACGTGAACTAGTATGGGAAGTTGATTTCTTTGGAAGAAATGTCATCTTGTTCAATGGGAAAGATGGATTCACAACAATTGTTATCGCTCTTGGTAGTGTTTATTGGACTGGTATGGCAAGACTTGTACGTGGACAAGTTCTAGGATTGAAAGAACAAGAATACGTATTAGCAGCAAGAGCCATTGGAGTATCGAGCCGAAAAATAATTTACAAACACTTAATTCCAAACGCACTTGGACCAATAATCGTTTCAATGACAATGATGATTCCTAGCGCTGTGTTTACTGAAGCATTCCTTAGTTTTATAGGGATTGGTGTATCTATACCTCAAGCGAGTTTAGGAACACTAGCAAACGATGCATTAGGTGGAATCTTGAGATATACATATCAATTGATTTATCCTTCAGTTGCAATTGCACTGACAATGCTTGGATTTAATTTCCTTGGTGATGGATTACGTGATGCATTAGACCCAAGATTGAGAAAGGGCTAGGTGAATGTGATGAAGAAATTATTAGAAGTTAAAAATTTAAGCACTTCATTTTATACGCATTTAGGAGAAGTTCAAGCGGTTAGAAATATTAGTTTTTCACTAAATGAAGGGGATGTACTAGGGATAGTTGGAGAATCAGGTAGTGGGAAAAGTGTAACAGCCTTAAGCATTATGCGTTTGGTTGGAATACCAGGAAAAATTAAAGCAGGTCAAATCATATATCAAGGTAATGATTTATCAATGAATAGCAAAAAAGAAATGGAAAATTTACGTGGTAATGAGATAGCTATGATTTTTCAAGACCCTATGACTAGTTTGAACCCTGTATTTAGAATAAAAAATCAAATGGTAGAAGTTATCAGAAAACATTCGAAATTAAATTATAGTGAAGCGCTCATTAGAGCCAAAGACTTATTAAAGCAAGTTGGAATTCCAGATCCTGAAGCTCAAATTCATGATTATCCGCATCAATTTAGTGGTGGAATGAGACAACGAGCACTAATTGCTACTGCGATTTCGTGTAAACCAAAATTATTGATAGCAGATGAACCAACTACTGCATTAGATGTTACAATTCAAGCTCAAATTTTGGAGTTGTTAAGAGAATTACAATCAGAGACAGGAATGTCAATCTTATTGATAACACATGACTTAGGAGTAATTGCAGAAATATGTACACATGTAATAGTTATGTACGGTGGAAAAATAATGGAAAAAGGGACAGTTCAAGATATATATTACAATCCACAACATCCATATACAAAAGGGCTTCATAAATCTATTCCAAAAACTACAAATGAAAAGACAAGGTTGTTTCCAATTGAGGGATCTCCTCCGGATCTTTTGAAACCACCAAAAGGATGTCCTTTTAGCCCAAGATGCCCACATGCAATGGAAGTATGTTTAGTTGAAACATCACCAGAATTTATTATTACTGAAACACATAGTTCTGCGTGCTGGCTCCATGATAAAGAAGCACCAAGTCTTGCTTCATTCCTGAAGGGAGAGGAGGTAATGTTAGATGAATGAAATAAGAGTACCATTATTAGAAGTTAGGAATTTAAAAAAGTATTTTAATAAAAGCCGTGGATTATTTCAAAAGAATAAAAAAATATTAGCTGCAGTTGATGGAATTAGCTTTAGTATTTATCGAGGAGAAACATTCGGACTAGTAGGTGAATCTGGATGTGGTAAATCTACAACAGGAAGAACAATCATTAAGCTTTACGACATTACTGATGGTGAAATAATTTATGATGGTGTAGATATATCAAATATACCCGAATCTGAAATGTTTAAGTATAGAAGAAAAATTCAAATGATTTTTCAAGATCCTTATGCTTCTTTAAACAGCCGGATGACTGTTACTGATATTATTTCAGAAGGTATCGACACTCACAATATTTATGGAGACCATGAAAACCCGAAGTTAGCGAAACAAGAAAGAATATATGAATTACTTGAAAGTGTAGGACTAAAGAAAGAACATGCATCTCGTTATCCTCATGAATTTAGTGGTGGACAACGACAGCGTATTGGAATTGCTAGAGCTTTAGCAGTAGATCCTGAACTCATCATTTGTGATGAACCAATTAGTGCACTTGACGTTTCTATACAGGCTCAAGTAGTAAATATGCTTGAAGACTTTCAAAAAGATCGAGGACTTACCTATTTATTTATAGCTCATGATTTATCTATGGTAAAACACATTAGTGATCGTATTGGTGTTATGTATTTAGGGCATATGATGGAGATTGCTCTAAGTAGCGATTTATATGAGCATCCACTTCATCCTTATACCAAAGCCTTATTATCAAGTATTCCAATACCAGACCCAGATAATACGAACAAAGGAAATAGAATTATATTAAAAGGAGATGTACCTTCCCCAATCAATCCTAAACCTGGATGTAGATTTGTGAAGAGATGTCGTTATGCATTTGATCGTATAGAAAACAATAATGTTGCGACATATAAGAAGGAATTAATTGGTAGACACGTTTTCAAGATTGTTAAGAATAGAGAAGGTATTGTTGTCTTCAACCAAGAAGATGAAATAACAATTGAAAACGTCGAATTAATAATTGAATTAGGAATGAAAAGTTTTGATGTTATTAAAGAAAAATGTTTTACAGTTACACCATTGTTAGAAGAAGTAAGAAAAGATCATTTTACTGCATGTCATTATATAAATGATATAAACGTGGAGTAATGTTCTCTAACAAACACTTTTTACGTTTTTAAAACAAGGTTGTCATTGTAATTATTTCGTAATAATATTAAAAAAAATCATATAAGAAAAAGAGAGGAATTGAGAAAAATGAAAAAACTATTATTTTTAGCTTTACTGTTAGTAGTCGGGATTACTTTTACAGGATGTAAGAAAAAAGAAACTGTAGAAGATCCAGACCCGTTAGTATGTACAGCACCACAAGTACTAAATGAAGCTGGTGATGCATGTGTTGACCCTGTCGATACTTGTGTTCCAGAAATTTCACCCGATGGATTATTTGCAAACAAAAACTTGAGATTGGCTTTATCGTTTGCTTTAGATAGAGAACTAATCACAGAAACACTAGGTGCTGGAAATGTTCCAGCCGGGGGATATGTTCCACCGGGATTCACAGATAACAACGGATTAGATTTCTTTGCTGTTGCTGGGAATTATGGACTAGAAACAGATGATACAAACTTTGCTGAAGCGGTACAATTATTTGCTTTAGCTGCTGAAGAAATGGGATTAACTGTAGCAGAATTACAAGCTGCATTAGAGCAAGAACAAATCCTAATTAATACTTCTGAAGCACATGGTGCTATTGCCCAACTATTACAAGAAGGTTGGACTACTACTTTGGGATTCACTATGCCAATTCAAAATGAAGAATGGGCTGTATTCCAAGATAGTAGAAGCACAGGAAACTTTAGAATAACACGTGGTGGATGGTTGACTGACTTTATGGACCCTTCTGGAATGTTAAGTATTTTCTCATCTGACAACGCTTATAATGAACCAAACTGGTTCAATGATGAGTTTGACACATTATTAGATGAAGCCTTAGCTACAACTGATCCTGTGGTTCACTTTGCAAAATTATACGCTGCACAGGAGATATTTATGACAGAAATGCCAATTATTCCTGTTTACCACTACAGTGATACTATGCTTGTTTCTGACAGACTTCAAAACTGGAGTCGTTCCGTATTAGGAAGTATTGATTTCTCAACTGCTTCAATGGTTAGTGGAACAGTACTTAACTGGAACATTGGAACTGCTGGTCCTGCAACAATTGATCCTGGATTAGTTGGAGCAAGTGATGGTGGAAACATAGTTAATAATACATATGAAGGTCTTGTTAGAGAAATCGAGGGAGAAGTATTACCTGGTATCGCTGAATCATGGGTAACTTCTGCAGATGGTAAAACTGTTACATTTACACTTAGAGATTCATTATGGAGTGATGGAACTGATTTAAATGCTGATGATTTCGTTTACAGCTGGCTAAGAGGTATGGATTATCGTACAGCTTCTGAGTACTCTTGGATCTGGGATTATACTAATATTGTTGGAGCTGGTGCATATGCTGCTTGTAGTGTTATATCAGACGATCCAGATACTACTGATATTGATGAATCACTTGAAGGTAGTACAGTTGAAGAGTGTAATGCTTTAAGAGCTGCAGTTGGTGTTACTGCGATTAACGATAATACATTAGAAGTAAAATTAGTAAATCCTACTTCGTATTTCGTATCATTAATGGCATTTTACCATTTCTTACCAGTTCAAGAAGCAACTATTGTTGCTTCAGGTACTGATGATGGAACTTGGGCTAGTGACCCAGCTTATGCAGTTTCAAATGGGCCATATATGTTATCTGAATATACTACAGGTGACAAATTAGTTTTAGTTAAGAACCCTAATTATTGGAATGCTTCTGCAATCTCAATTGAAACTATCAATGGATTCTTTAATAATAATGCAACATCAGCATATGCTGCATACCAATCAGGACAATTGGATTACATACCTTCTGTACCTGTATCAGAAGTAGCTGCATTAATTGCTGATTCTGATGAATTCTATCAGTTTCCATTACTTGGAACTTACTATTACAGTTTCCAATTAGATACAAACGGAAATGGAATTAATGAATTAGGAACTATATGTCCTAAAAACTAAACATAATTTTGTACAATTAAACAGGTAATCGAGAGATTACCTGTTTAATTTACTATGGATATGAAAAAAATATGTATAACATTTAATAAAAACTTAATAATTTACCAATATATTGATAATAAATATTAGATATAATATTGTTATAGATCAAAAGTGGTTTTGAAGATTATAGATATTTCCTTAAAACTAAAATAAGTCAATCCTATGATATTAAAAATGAGTTAAAGGAGATGTTTAAATGGAAAACAAGGATGCAACAAAAAACAATAGAAGTTTAATGTTATTTCTTGGGATCACACTTTTGGTTCAAGCAGTAACTGCACTCATCGGAGGAACAATATTTTTAGGGTCATTTGACTCATCTGAAATAACGAGCGAAACGATAAGAAACATTAGTGATAGTGCCGTTACTGGATATGTTAGTATTTTATTGCAAATGATAACAGCAGTTGTAATTATTATGCTTGGGGTAGCTATGTATCAAGCTGCAGGACATAGTAATAAAACAATCGCTATCGTAGCACTTTGTTTGTATATATTTGAAGCTACATTATTAGCCATGGGGCAAGTATTTGTATTTGGACTGATAGAAGTTAGTAATTTGTATTCATCCAGCGTAGACGCAAATCTAATACCATTAGGTGATATCTTGTTTACATGTAGGGAGTTTGCAGGGCAAATCGCTATGATTCCATTTGGGATCGGCGCAATACTATTTTATTATCTCTTATTAAAAGCAAAGATTGTACCAAGTTGGTTAGCATTGTGGGGCATATTTACAGTTCCCTTAATATTGATCGGAGTAACATTAATGGCATTTGGTGTAAACGTACCATTTATCGTTTTTATTCCATATGTACCTTTTGAATTCTTTACTGGTATATTCATAATAATCAGATACTGGCAAAAGCAAGATTAAGCAACAATTTATTCAAATCATCTTTTAAAACTCTCTCAGTTTTATTTAAGATTAATGCACTCTAACCCTTAAAATTATAGGGTTGGAGTGCATTTAGTAATTATAGAGATAATAAATATTTAATAAATTGAATATAATCAGGTAATATATTTGAGATATAATGAAGGTGAAAGAAAGAAAGGTGTTGAGTATGGGGAAAATATTAGAAAGTAGTAATTTATGTAAAACATATTATAGTAATGACGTTGAGTTTCATGCTCTTAAAAATGTTAATTTGGAAATTAACCAAGGTGAGTTTGTTGCAATAATGGGTAAATCAGGTTCTGGAAAATCAACACTATTGTATACACTTAGCGGTATGGATGATATTACTGGTGGAGAAGTATATATAAAAGATATAAGAATTAACAATTTAAAAGAAAAGGAAATAACAAAAATCCGTAGAAATAATATTGGATTTGTTTTTCAAGGAATAAATTTAGTTTCTAACCTCACGTTAAAAGAAAATGTTTTGATACCGGGGTATTTAACTGCAGAATCAAAAGATGTTATTAATGAAAGAGCTAATTTATTGTTAAATAAGATTGATATAATGGATCAAATTGATAAATTACCTTCTCAAGTATCAGGGGGACAAAAACAAAGAGCAGCAATAGCTAGAGCTATGATTAACAATCCTGATATATTATTTGCAGATGAACCAACAGGTGCATTAAACTCAAGCAGTAGTAAAGCTGTTCTTGATCTAATTAAAAGCTTTAATAATGATGGGCAAACAGTTGTTATGGTTACTCATGATACTAAGTCTGCATCCTATGCAAACCGAGTAATATTCTTGAAAGATGGACGAATTGAAGGAGAATTAGATTTGAAAAAATTTCAAGCAGATGATCAAGAAAAAGTAATCTTTGATTTCTTGAGTGAAAAGGGTTGGTAATATGAGAACGATACTATTAATGGGCTGGGCAAATATTAAGTCTAAAAAACTACAAAGCTTTGCTTTGGGAGTAGTTTTTGTAGCAGTTAGTATTTTGTTCTTCCTATCAATTAGGTTATTTGGGTCTGTTGCTGATTACAGTGAATTATATGTAGAATCAAAAGCAAGCCAGAGTTTAATTTTTGTTGAAGATGAGGGATCAAAAGATGTTATCGTTGACTTTCTAAAAGACAATGATGAAGTTTCTAATGTTAATGTACTTGCAAATTTTAATAATGTTATTGAAGCAAATATAGTACAAGCAGGAATTTCTGTACCGATGCCTGATGTATTCTTCACAGAATATTCAACAAGTGATTATGATCAAATTAAAATTATTGAGGGTAAAGCTGCAAGTGAATTGTTAGATAATGAAGTAATATTCAGTTATGGTAAGAGTAAACTAAACAATGTCTCACTAGGTGATACCTTGATTATTAGTACAGACCAAGGAATTAGAGAGATGGTTATAGCTGGAATTGGTGTTGATTTAACATTTAATCTTGATACTATCTCTATAAATAGGTTTTGGACATCAAAAGCTACAGTAGAAAGTTTAGAAACAGATAATAAGGAATACTCTATTGGTATTAGTTATTATAATTATTCAGAGGAATCAGAGAAAAAAATACTTGATGACCTAAATGTTGCTCTAGGGGATAACGCTACTGACACATCAATAATATCGTACGCATTAATTCTAGATGCAAACTCATTCTTCCAAGTTTCAGTGGGAGCTATTTTTACAATTATTGGAGTTATATTAATAGTTGTTGGATTATATATCATAAGAAGTATTATTTTTAATAATATTCTTATGGAAAGTAAAAAAATCGCTACACTTAAAAGTACTGGTTTTTCATCAAACAATATTATTGCTATGTACATGTTTGAATATGGAGTTATTGCCTTTATTAGTATCATCATTGGAATTTTTGGTAGTTTCATTTTAGGTAATGTTGTTTTGGGTGACTTAAATGAGTTGTCAAATTTATTTGGTATATCTAACAATATCAATTTATTTCAAATGATTATCGTATTTATTATCATACTAATTGTTATTGAGTTTACAGTTTATTTAGTATCACGAGGTGTCTCAAAAATAAATCCTGCTGTGGCAATCAGTAGAGGAGAACAAGTAAATGAAACAAAATCTTATGTTTCACTAATTAAACATCAGAAAATGCCAGTTAGCCTTGTGCTTGCAGTCAAAGATATGTTTTACAATAAAAGAATGATGATAACGTTGTTTCTATTCATTATAGCTTCTACATTCACTATTGTCTCATTATCATCAACTTCTCACTCACTAAATTCTCAGAAGGATAATCTGGAATTATGGATGGGTTATGATGTAGATGCAAAAATCATTAGTTCAATTCCCTTAGATTTAGAGGCGCACGAGGATATTATTTCAAAATTAGAAGAATCTGAGTATGTTGAAGGAACAGTAACTTCTTTTCTAGATTTAAATAGTCAAATATATGATGGTAATCAAGAAAAGTATTTATCATCAATAAGTGAGTTGTTTGTAACTGAAGACAAGGAAGTGATTAGTTTTAATGTTTTAGAAGGTAGAGTTCCAGAAAATGAGAATGAAATTATGCTAGCTCACAATATGTTAGTAGCTCTAGATAAAGATCTTGGTGATTATGCAACAGTGAGATCGCTTGGTGAAGAAAAGGTACTACTTATAGTTGGTGAGTATCAAAGCTTCACAAACCAAGGAATGACATTTAGAATATTTTTAGATACTATTCCAGATGAATTTATAAATAATTCATCGATTCAAATCAAATTCATACCTGATGTAGGAAATGAAATTTTGGAGAATGAAATAGCGGACATATTTAGTTCTGATAGTACACTAGTATTTGAATATCCTAATGCATCAATGATTTCAATGTTTGATTTATTAAGTGTTGTAACAACTGGTGTAATTATAATTTTCGCTGTTATTTGTTTGGTCGTATTATTGAATCTAAACTTAACAAACCTGAACAAGGAACGATTTAATTATGGTATATATAAATCAATTGGAATGGATAATCAGACAATAGTAAATATTTATTTAGTGAAAAACACAATTATCAACATAGTTAGTGTTGTGATTGGAGGATCGCTTGGAATATTAAGTATTTCAAGTATTATGAATGCAATGACTGGATCTTTGGGGATAAATGAGTTTCCAACGAGTGTCTATCACACAAGTTTATTGATTTCCTTAGGAATAATGTTTGTTGTTACATACATAAATTCACTCATAATTAGACATAATGTTTCGTCAATTACACCAAAAGAATTATTAGTAGAATGACAATATAAGCCTTTTTTCTCTACATTGTTATGTGATATAATATAATTGTGAGGTGATAAGATGGATAAATTATTATTAGTAGATGACGAAGTTGAATTAGCAACTTTAATAAAAGATTTTCTAAGGAATGAAGGATATGATGTTTTGATTAAACATTCCTTCGCTGCAGGTAAAGAATCATTTGATAATGATGCTTTTAATGCTGTAATTCTCGATATTAATTTACCTGATGGTTCGGGCCTTGATTTATGTAGATACATAAGAGATAAATCTGACGTACCGATTATAATGCTTAGTGCAAGAAGCGGGGATGTTGACAAAATTATGGGATTTGGACTTGGTAGTGATGACTACATTACAAAACCTTTTAGTGCTAGCGTCTTATCAGCTAGAATCAGAGCTCATATAAACCGATATAATCGATTATCAAATAGTAAAGATAATAAAAAAGGTATCAAAAGGTTCAAGGATTTAGTAATTGATGAAGAATCTTATGAAGTAATTTTAAACAATGAAAAGATTGATTTTACAGCGAAAGAATTTCAAATCTTGAATCTTCTTTCAAACCATCCAAATCGAGTTTTCACAAAAGAACAGCTGTTTAATCAAATATGGGGATATGATGATTTTGGTGATATGAATACAATTACTGTACACATCAGAAAAATAAGAATGAAGATTGAAGCTAACTCGAAACAACCAACGTATATTAAAACAGTCTGGGGAGTAGGGTATAAATTTGAAAACCCAGTATAATCTAAAAGCGCTTTTAATTTTTGTTTTAGCATGTTTACTTGCAACAGTAATTACCATAACCCTTTTTACTATTCAAAAAATTAATTATATAAGTGAATCACAAAACATAAGTAATGTAAGAGCATATACTAGTACTGTAATAAATCAAGTAAAAGAAAGCTATCCAATCATTGACGAAGCTTCGTTAGAAACTTCGCTTGATGAATTGAATATGACAGCTTTGATAACGGATTTACAAGGTAATGTTGTATATAATAACTCATCATTTAGCTCGGACAATGTATTGTCTGATTTAAACCAAATTCAGCCGTTTATATTAAATGGAATAGATATGGTAAAAGTATCTTTCCATATTGTAAACGAGTCTGGAATCGTTGGGTTCATAATATTTGAAATACCTGAGAATGAGCTACTGGATAATAATGACAATCTCTTTTTAATGATTATCTGTTTCGAGGTAATTTTTACTGTGATATTAATTATATATTTAGTCAGAAAGTATAGAAGAATAATTTTAATTCCAATTAGACAATTAGATAATGCTCTATTAGATATAGCAAATGGTGTTTATAATACCTTGAAAGCAAATAAAGGAGCTCCAAAAGAGAGATTTACAAATTATAATATTATGATTGAGCAATTGGAAAGATCATTAAGTCTTCAAGCAGATTATGAAAAGTCTAGAAAACAATTGATAGCGAATATTTCTCATGAAATTAGAACACCATTATCATATGTTAAATTGAGCACAGAGATACTTTCAAAAAACGAATGTATGAATGAAAATAATAAGAAATATATTGATACCATTTTAAGCAAAATTACAGCGATTGATGGAATTATTGAAGATTTATTTAGATATTCTAAACAGGATTTAGATAAATTATTAGTTGTTCTAAAAGAAACTTATTCTAAAGATCTGTTTGACAGAATTTTCAACAATATAAAATTAAAAGATAATACAAAGAAAATTATTATTCAAACTAACAATAAAATTCCTAACTTCTTAATAAGCGTTGATGAAAACAGATTGGATCAAGTAGTTAGTAATATGGTTGATAATGCAGAAAAACACATTAAGGGCGAAGGATTCATCAACATAAGAACTGAAATTGAAGAGAATCATCTAGTACTTATAATTGAAGATTCTGGAGATGGTATTGCACCTAAAGATTTACCTTATATCTTTGAACCCTTTTATCAAGGTAAACAGGATGATGACACGAAGATTAAAGGTGCAGGTCTTGGGTTAGCAATATGTGATTATATTGTAAAAAAACACTTTGGTGAAATATTTGTTTATAGTGAAGTAAATAAAGGAACTAAGTTCGTTATAAAGTTTCAAGAGATAGAGTAAACCTTCCTAGAAATTAAGTTTTACTTATTTTGCAAAATAGGATACTCATAAATAAATAACTTTTTTAATATATAAAACAGGTGATAAACCTGTTTTATATATTTTTTTTATAAAGCTATTGTGTTTTACACAGTAATGGTTTATTATATTATTGTGTATAACACAGTAAATGAAAAAAAGGTGAGAGATTATGGGAGAATCAGTATTTAAAAATAAGAATTATGTTTTGATGTTTTTAGGATTGGTAGTTTCCAATTTAGGAACACAAATTTATAACTTTGCAATCATGCTATATATTTATGATTTATTAGATGGTTATGAATTTAATGCCGCAATCGCAGGAGCATACATGGCAACTGGTGGTATAGTTTTCTTTGTATTAACTCCGTTTGCAGGAGCAATTACAGATCGTTTAAACAAGGTAAGAGTTGTATATTTAACAGATATCATTAATGGGATTGCAGTCATCCTAGCAGGATTTGCAATATTCTACTTTGATGATGTAATAGGTAAATTAGTTATATTATTTATAACAAGCATTATTTTAAGTGGGAATGGTGCATTATTTAACCCAGCTGTAAGTAGTTTACCAGCTCACATACTTAAAAAAGAACAGCTACAACAAGCATCATCATTAACAATGGGGATGTATAGTCTATATGCTATTATTGGTGCTTTTATAGGAACATTCTTCTACACTAATTTCATTATTGAATTTATCTTTATCTTTAATGGATTATCTTTTATTATTTCTGGTATAAGTGAAATGTTTATTAGTATTAAAACAAAAGATGATGAAACTCATATGATTAATTTTAAGCAAATCGTATTTGACATTAAAGAAGGATTAAAATATCTTTATAATCTTAAACCAATATTCTACTTATTAACTATGGCAACGGTCTTGAATTTCTTTACAGTTCCAGTTATCGTAAATGGATTACCATACTTAATTTATGTAGAACTTGAGGCGAACCCCGTATATCTAGCGATTCTCCAAGGGGCATTCCCAGTTGGTGTAATTATCATGAGTATCGTACTTATGATGAAACCGCAAAGAGAGAAGCAAAGTGGTTTGATTATTCGTGGAATGATTGGTATGGCTACTATGTTTCTAATATTTATCGTTGGACTTGAACTCTTCATGAGAGGATTTTACTCTTTTAACATTTTCATATATATAACAGTTCCTTTAATGATTATAATGGGTCTATTCAATGCTGAATTAAATATACCATTTGATGTATCACTTAAAAAACAAGTTGATAAGGAAATGATGGGACGTGTATTCAGTGTTACTAGTGTTATCTCGAATGGATTATCACCAATTGCGATTGCACTTGCAGGTCTTGTTATTAGTTTCTTTGGAGTTATGGTACTATTTTATGCCGGGGCCATTGCAATGATTCTAACGGCAATCTATACCGCAAAGAACAAATATATAGCACAATTATAAAAAAACCCTTCTTACATTGAGTAAGAAGGGTTCTTATTTTTTTATTTGTTAAACAACATAGTTGCTACCTTATTTAGTTGTTCATTATTAAATTTTTCTGATAGTTTTGTGATTGTAAAAAACAATTTGATATCATGAGGGTCCGATAGCTCAAGTATTCTTGCTCGTAATTTTACTAAATCAGAAGCTGTGACATCATTAATAGTTTTTGAATAATCATGCATCAACATAAATAATTGTGCAACATAAAAGAATTGCTCAAGAGTTTCTTGATAGTCTGCAAAATATTGCTTCAACTCAATTAAAGCATGAAATCCTGTGATAACATGTAAAATATAAAAATTTTCAGATTTTAAATACTGTCTCAAGAATAAATCTAGTAATATTTCTTCATTTCTATCAATATTTCTTATCGTAAACAATTTATCTTTAAGCTCTGGTAACTCAATCAATTCATTTAGTTTTGACATGCTTCCTGGGGTTTTAAAAGTAAACTTTGTCTTTGAAATAATATCTATCATCTCTGTAAAAGAATCTGTATCATTTTTCACTGAACCATCTAAAATAATCTTAGAGCTAATCAATTCAAAATAAGCTAATGCTTGAGCAATCAACATATTATCATTTTCTAAAACTGAATAATAGAGTCTAATTAATCCGTGAAACAACCCTGAGCTTAAACTGTAATTTGCAATTGTAAAAAATTCTTTTATTGTAGACTCTTTCCCATCCTTAGCTAACTGATCAAGGTAAAGGTTTGTTTTACTGATATATGTTTCCTCAAACTCAGATATTGGATACTGTTTATCCAGTAAAAATGGTATGTCATTTTTTTTCACATAGTTATCTGCAACATTGTCAATTATTGAATCTTCAACACCCATTTGTTTTAGTGCAGTTATCATCATTGGTAAGTGGTTAGTTAAACCATATTTATAAATTGGGCTTAAACTTTCATATTTTTGAAATATGTTCATAAGAACACCTCCTAACTATATTCTATCAAAAAATCAGCAACAATGTGAGTTATTTGCATAAAACAATTACATTCTATTTTAATTGTTAATATGATTGGAATTGGCTACATATAGAGAAGAGAAGTATGTTATAATGTATTTATCAAAAGTTTGATTATTAAGGAGTCCTATATGAAAACAGTGAAAGAGAAAGACAGAATTAAAATACTATATATTATATTTTTCGTAATACTATTTTTAGAAATGTTAGGTACTATAGCAGGATTTTTTGTTAGTTCAGCTAGCACTAGAGCTGCAAGTTTTTCTAATGCATTTCTAATTATACTAACAACTACAGCACTGATAGTACCTTGGGTTATTGAAGTTAAATACAAAGTTGACATTCCAGATGTATTAGAATTTGTAGTATTATTTATGCTATTTATTGCAGTTGTACTTGGTTTCCTATATGGTTTTTATGAGAATGTTCAGGGATTTGATAAATTTACGCACACACTTAGTGGTATTACTTTATCGTTAATTTCATTTCAAGTTATAGTATTCCTAAACAGATATGAAAAAGTAAGTTTAACTATGGGTGCTGGAATAACGGCTGTATTCTCATATGCGTTATCTGTGACACTATTAGTTATTTGGGAAATATATGAATTTGCAGTAGATACAATATCATATATGATTAATACTAATATAGTTAGTAACATGCAAAAGTACTTGTGGGTAAACACATCTTCAATATTCCCTCAAGATTACGGGTTAGTTGACACTATGATTGATCTTATACTTGGATGCATTGGAGCATTGGTAGTATGTATTGTTGGTTTCTTAATAATTAGAAAACAAGAAATATATTCAAAGGATACAGCATAATTCGTATCCTGCAAGTAATATTGTTAGCCATATTAAAAGCACCTCTATACTATTACTATAGTACAAAGGTGCTTTTTTTATTTTGCATTTTTCAAAGGCTCATCAATAATCTTTTTTACTACTTCAGAAAGTTCAAATGTCCTCATTGATTTGAATTCTTCAAAAGGAATAGGGGTATGAACAACTACCGTAACTCTTTTTATGAATGGCCATTTGATTTCATTGTAGTTTTTAGGTTTAACTATAGTTATAGGTACAATTGGTCTCTCACTTCGTAAAGCTACTTTGAATGCACCGTTTTTAAAATCTAATAAAGAATCTACTTTTGGGCTTCTTGTTCCTTCAGGGAAGATAACCATTGAAAACCCGTTTTTAACGTTAGTAATTACTTGTTTTATTGCTTGTGCACTTTGTCTAGGGTCGTTTCTTTGGATCATTACAAACCCAAATTTAGGAGCAAATCTCCCGATTGAAAATATCTTGAATGCCCATTCTTTCCCAAGTGCTGCAACAGGGTAATTATAAAGTCCATACATAATTATTGTTGGATCTATCCAAGATGAGTGATTCGTATATATAGTAAAACCAGGATCCTTTGGTAAGTTTTCAACACCTATAACCTTGATTCTCATTCTTGAAAAATGGATTGGGATACTCACAACTTGTTTTACAATCTTATGGGTAAACATAGATTTTTGCAATTTTTCTTTTGGTAATAAAAAGTAAAATAGATCTAAAAACAATGCAATTAAAATTACCGTTAGAATTATACCTATGAAGATACTAAGAACAATTACAAGTACATCGTTAATGATTCCATCGACGCGGTAATCAAAGATATATATGCCTAATCCTGAAATTGCAATATTTACTATTATTATTAAAATTGTTAACATGTTATCACCTGTTTAGTTTTTATTTTATTCTTACGTTATTATAACATGATTATCACATAATGTTACATATTCAAAAAGCTTAATTAAGCTTTAAAAATTATTAAAAGTATTTAAAAACTGATAATAAGCAGTTATTTATATGATACAATAGTCATGGCGGTGATATATATATGAAGAATTTCAAATATAATAGTGCAATTAATTATTCAGGATACAGATTGGGACAGTCTCCTTTGACTAGAACGTACCCATCAAAAAAAGAGATATTAGAGGATTTGTTATTATTAGAAGGTGAGTTTTACTATTTAAGAATGTATGACTGCACAGAGCATTTACATAGCACTTTAGAGCTTATAGAGGAGCACCAGTTAAACTTTCAGGTGATGATTGGTTTGTCAATGCATGCTGAGGAGAATCATATAAATCATCCTTTCTTTTATATTCATAAAGAAGATGTTTTAAAAGATAATGTAGCTAAAAATGATGTGTTGATAACTGAAATAATTGAAATATCAAAAAAATACGAAAAATATATATCGTCAATATCTATTGGTAATGAGACTAGATCTACTTGGAATAATAATCGAGTTTCAATTGCACGTTTAGTTGACACGGCTAATAGATTAAAGAAAAACACAAATAAACCAATTACTTTTTGTGAAGAATATCAAACTTGGATTGAAGAATTACAACCATTAAGTGAAGTTGTAGATTTTATTAGTTTACATACATATCCTGCATGGCAAGAATGTAAAATCGAAGATGCAATAGATGTTGCAATTAAGAACTTTAATCAAGTTCAAGATATGTTTAAAGATAAATTATGCATTATTACAGAAACAGGATGGCCAACTAACTCTCATGGTAGTAGAATACTGATTGAGGATGCCACAATTGAAAATCAAAAAATCTACAATGAACAAATCACTAAATGGGGAAAAGAAAACAATACACTAATTTATCTTTTTGAAGCATTTGATGAACCTTGGAAGGGTGGAGACGATCCTGATGAACCTGAAAAAAACTGGGGAATATATTTTGAAAACAGAGAAAGAAAGTAATTGTGTATAGTAACTTATATTTTTATAACAGAGCAAAAAACACACTTAAAATAAAAAAAACTGATCAAATTAATGATCAGTTTTTATTTTTAGCTATTTGTAATTACTTAACTTCTGTTACTAATTGTCCAAAAGCAGCTTGAGCTAATTGGAAATAATCTTGGAAGTCTGAGTTAGTAGCTCCAGTTACAGTATCTAATACTTGCCAGTAATCATCTTCAACACCGTTTACAGTTGCTGTAACTTTAACAAATGATAAAGAATCAAAAGCAGCACCATTTTCTTCTAAGAATGCTTCTAAAGCATCAATATTAGCTTGCCAACCTAATTTGTCTCCACCAGCTTGCCAGTAGTTTGGATTTCCTTCTTTAAATTGTCCTTCACTTACAACAACAGGAGTTGTATCATCTAAAGATTTTAGTAATTTAAATCCTCCGTTTGCAAGTGCATCATAATATGCTTTCATAGTTGCATCACTTTTGATGATATCCATTTCTAAGTTTTTAACATCTCTTCTACCAGTTAATAAAACACCAGCTTCATCAACAACAGAGTAAACTAATAATCCAGCTTCAGTTTCTAAAGCTTTGAATACTTTGTCATTATAGTTAATGAATAAAGCATAACTTTTACCGCTAATAGTTAAAGTGTTTGTTTCATTCCAATCAGTTGCAGCTTCAACAGTTGATAAAGTAACTGCAGTTAATGTATGTGGTAAGAATGCTTCGTTGATTTCAACGTCTAAAACACCATCAGTTACACTTATTGTAACTTGTCCTACATATCCAGCATGAGTAAATCCATATGCTTCTACTGATTGATCTACGTAACTTACCATTTTAGAATCTAATTCAGTTTGTAAGTCTGTTTTTTCACCAGTTAAAGTGTCAACTTGACCTTCTAAAGTAGCTTTTTCAGTTTCTAATGCATCAAAGTCTTCTTGACTAACTCCAGCACATCCTGCTAATGTAACGACTAAACCTAAAACTAATACTGCTAATAAATATTTTTTCATTGTATTTCCTCCAAATTTTATTTAGTTTCTAAGAGATTATAGCAAAAAGAATTTATCAAATCAATGAATAAAGTTTATTTTCTAAACTACTTTTGACCACTGCATATTGCTTGGTCTATACATTTTTAGATATTTTTTATAGATAGCCTAGATAAGACGTTTATAATTCGACAAAAATTTGAGCTGAATAATTTTTCTAAATAAGAAATAAGCTCATATAGCAAAAAAAACATAACATTGAATTAGATTATGTACATGCAAAAGTGGTTTTTTGTTTTTCATCCCGCAAGTAAATGCCATTTTTTAATAGTTAATGGTATAATTGAAACATATATTAAGACACATTGCTCTACAACAACAAAATAAATAATACAGTATTTATCTGCAAGATGTGAATGAAGAATGTGTTTCTCTTAAAAAGAAGAATAATGGAGGATTTTACATGAAAATAGTTACAGTGAAAAATATGAATGATCCTAGAGTTTCTTTAGTACCAGAATCAATAAAGAAATTACTAAGACTTGAAGGTACTAGCGTTATTATAGAAAAGGGAATATCAGAGCAGTTTAGTGATCAAGAATATCTTGATGCTGGAGCAACTCTAATGGTAAGAGATGAAGCTTTAAAAAATGCTGATATCATTCTGGGTGTGTCAGAACCTGAAGTGGCAGATTTAGAAAATCTTAAACCAAATACATTATCAATTAGCTTTTTAGATTTGTTTAGTAATAAGGACTACTTAAAACATTTAGAGGATAAAAAGTTGTCTGCTATAAGTTTAGAGATGATTCCTAGAACTACTCTCGCACAGAAAATGGATGCAGTGAGTTCTCAGGCTTCTTTAGCTGGTTATACAGCTGTAATTATAGGAAGTGCAAATATGGATAAGATTTTTCCTATGATGATGACTCCTGCTGGAACAATTAAACCTGCAAAAGTTTTTGTTATTGGTGCTGGGGTTGCTGGATTACAAGCTATCGCAACAGCAAAACGACTTGGTGCAAATGTCACTGCATTTGATACAAGACCAGTTGTTAAAGAGCAAGTAGAAAGTTTGGGCGGTAAATTCTTAGTAATTGATTTGGGTGATACAGGACAAACAGAAGATGGGTATGCCAAAGCTCTAACTAAGGAACAATTGGATATTCAGCAAAAGGAAATGACTAAAGTTATCCAAGATAGTGATTTGGTTATAACAACTGCAAAACTATTTGGAAGAAAAGCTCCGATTATAATAAAAAAAGACGTAATAAAAGGAATGAAAAACGGTTCTGTCATTGTTGATTTAGCTGCTTCCACTGGTGGGAATGTTCAGGGAACTGTTGTAGATGAGATTGTTGTAATAGATGGTGTAAAAATTATTGGTGACAAGCACCTGCCTATAAGAGTTTCAAAAGATGCCTCTCTTATGCTTAGTAATAATATGGTTAACTTGATATCTCATTTTTGGGATAAAGAAAATAAAGTTTTTGCATATACAGATGATGAAATATTAGATGGATGCCTTGTAACAAAAGATGGTGTTTTAGTTAATAAAAAATTAAAAGAAGTTTATGGAGGTTAGCATGGGACTATTAATATTTGTACTTATTTTGGCTTCATTTTTAGGTTTTGAATTAATATCTAAAGTACCATCACAGCTTCATACTCCTTTAATGTCAGGATCAAATGCGATTTCAGGTATTGCAGTAGTAGGAGCTATCTTAAGTCTACTAGGAAGTTTTCAAGTAGAGGATCAATTATTACGTGTAATATTTGGTTCATTAGCTGTATTCTTTGCAACAGTAAATGTTGTAGGTGGATATTTAGTAACAGATAGAATGTTAAAAATGTTCTCTGAGAAAAAGGAGGATGTTAAATAATGATAGACACATTATATATTGTCGCTTCTATATTATTTATATACGGATTAAAAATGTTAGGTAATCAAAAAACAGCACGTAGAGGTAATTTAATATCAAGTGTGGGTATGCTTATTGCAATTATAGCAGCACTACTTAGTGCTAAGATTGTGCATTGGGAATTTATCGTGGCTGCTGTTGTATTAGGTTCTTTTGTTGGTGTCATAGTGTCACAAAAAGTAGCAATGACATCAATGCCACAAATGGTTGCATTATTTAACGGGTTTGGAGGGATAGCATCACTATTAGTTGGTTGGGCTGAATTCCAAAAATATGTTTATACTGATTCAATCCAATCTCAAAGTTCATTTACCCTTGTAGTTATTTCACTTGCTATCTTAGTAGGGGCTGTAACTTTTACTGGTTCTTTAGTAGCTTATGGTAAATTAGCAGGTAAGATTTCGAGTAAACCAGTTCTTTATACCGGGCAACAAGTTGTAAATGTAATAATCCTTTTAATTATTATAGTTGCAATTGTAATGTTTAGTTTTAATCTTGGTTTACCAATAGAAATTTTAATTTACATTATAGTTGGGTTCTCTTTGCTTTACGGAATACTATTTGTTATTCCTATTGGTGGAGGAGATATGCCTGTAGTTATTTCATTATTAAATTCATTTAGTGGTGTTGCTGCTTGTATTACTGGGTTTGTAGTGTCAAATAATGTATTGGTAGTTGCCGGTGCATTGGTTGGTTCTAGTGGTTTAATTCTTACACAAATAATGACCAAAGCAATGAATAGAAAACTTAACAATGTATTATTTAGCGGTTTTGGTGCACCATCCAAAACAACTTCATCTACTCAAGATTTTGGAGAGCCAAATCCTATTAATGTTGAAGACGCTTATTATATTTTAGAAGCTGCGACAAATGTGTTAATAGTACCTGGTTATGGTATGGCAGTTGCTCAAGCGCAGCATGCAGTAAGAGAATTAGCAAATATTTTAAAGGAAAATGGAGCAGAAGTAAACTATGCAATCCACCCAGTTGCAGGTAGAATGCCTGGTCATATGAACGTATTATTAGCAGAAGCAAATGTAGATTATGATCAGTTACGAGAAATGGATGATGTTAATCCAAATATTGAACAAGTAGACTTAGCGATAATTATTGGGGCTAATGATGTTGTTAATCCAGCGGCAAGAGAAGATGAATCATCACCTATATACGGTATGCCTATAATTGATGTTGATAAGGCAAGAACAACAATAGTATTAAAACGTTCAATGAGCCCTGGGTATGCAGGAATCGAGAACCCACTATTTTATAAAGATAATACAAGAATGTTATTTGGGGATGCAAAAAAATCTGTACAAGGACTTGTTGCTGAGTTTAAGAATTAACTCTTAACAGTATCTAAATACTAGATTAAGCATATCAAACACTGGAAAATATTGATTTCATAAATGTTCTCGGAAACGATTTCGAATATGCTTGCATAATTTTTATTTGTATAGTATATTGAGTTATAAAAGAGAAACCAAGGAGGAAAAAAATGAAAAAATTAATGACAATTATAATGATTGCACTTGGAATTGCCATATTATCTGGTTGTGATCAGACTAGTGATATAAAATGTGGTGAAGGTACAATCGAAGTCGATGGAAAATGTGTTGCAGACACACTTACATGTGCTGAAGGTGAATCTAAAGTAAACGGTGAATGTGTAGTAGATGAAGTAACATGTACTGAAGGTGAATCTTTAGTAAATGGAGAATGTGTTGCAGATGAAGTAACATGTACTGAAGGTGAATCTTTAGTAAATGGTGAATGTGTTACAGATGAATTAACATGTGGTGTCGGTGAACATGAAGAGTTTGGTGCATGTGTGCCTGATGTAGTTACTTGTGATACTGGGTATCGACTTGAAAATGATGAATGTGTTTTAATTAACACTGATATCCCAGTTTGGTTTAATGATTGGACAATTATTACAGAACCAGTAGGAGATAAAACAATAAATGATCTGATGTTCACAGAAAATGGATTTTCTGTAAATCTAGGATTTAATAGTAGAGTAGGAATTCAAATGTCTCACCTAGTTTTCGAACCTGGTTATTCTTACGAAGTGTCATTTGATTACAATTCAACAGAAGTTGGGAAACCAATATTTGTTCAGTTGCAAGCTCATGGAGGGTATGTTTTTACAAATGCAGGAGTTATGACATCTGGAACTACAGAAACATTTACTCAAACATTAGCTTACCCGCCAACTGCTCCAGGTACAACTGATGGATGGCTAACAATTGAATTATTACCTTCAAGTATCATAGGGGAAGTTTCAATTGAAAACATTGTTATTACAAAAGTAGCTCTACCATCTTGTGGAGTAAATGAAGTTTTAAAAGGTTTAGAATGTGTTCCTTCAAACAATGGATTTATTCCAAATGGAACACCAACTGCATGGTTTGATGGTTGGGAACTATTAACTGGACCAGTTGGAAACAAAGAAATTAGCGACTATGAATTTTCAGAAACAGGGTTTACAGCATATTTAGATCAAGGTGAACGAACAGGTATCCAAATGCTTAATTACGTATTTGAGTCTGGGTTTACATATGAATTAACTTTTGAATATACTGCATCTGAAGCTGGAAGAATGATTTGGATTCAAATGGAAGCACTGGGTGGATATGGATTCACTAATACTGATACATGGACAATTGATGGAACTGCGACATTTACTCAAACGTTAATAATTCCTAGTTCATATGTACCAACAGAAGCTGGATGGATAAAACTTGAATTAACTCCAGGAGTAATGGATAACGTTACTATTGATAATATTCAAATAATAAAAACCGCTAACTAAAATAGAAAAAAGCTGCTGTATGTAGGCAGCTTTTTTATTTGAATTTATTTATAACATTGACAAACTGTTACATTTAGAATATACTTATTTTAGGAAAGCGGTTTCGCAATACTTAACACATATCAATAAATACTTACAAAAGAGGTGCAATATGGTTGCTAAGAATAAAAAAATAAGCATGAATGATTTAGCATTAATGACTGGGTTTTCTATGAGCACAGTTTCAAAAGCACTTAACAATAAAGGACGTATTAGTGAAAAAACAAGAAAGATAATTTTAGATAAAGCAAAAGAACATAATTTTATTGCTGATTATTTTGCTCAAGCTTTAGCGAAAAATGAGTCTATGGTAATTGGTGTAATATATCCAGAGCATATGGGTATTGGATTTTCTCACCCATTTTATTCTGTAGTATTAGATAGCTTCAGAAAAACAATTGAATCTTATGGTTATGAAATGTTATTTTTGAGTCCGAATATGGGAAAATATAAGATGACATATGTTGAATATTGTAAATACAGAAAAGTTGACGGTGTATTAGTTGTTACATTTAACCATTCTGATGAACAATTGATTGAACTTGCTGAAAGTGATATACCACTAGTCTGTACAGATTTAAACGAATTCAATACGTTAACAGTAGTATCTGATGATTTTAAAGGTGGACAATTAGCTGCTAAATACCTATTAGATCAAGGTCATAAAAGTATTATGCATATTGCTGGTCCATTAACTACTGCTGCGGGATTAAATAGATTTTTAGGTTATGAGGCTACCATGCTAGAAAATGGAATAAAAGACTACAAGTTAAGAGTTGCTAATGATTTTTCGTATGAAGATGGTTATCATACTGTGCTTGAGCTTGTTAAACGTGGAAGAATGCCAACTGGACTATTTTTATCAAGTGATTGGATGGCAGTTGGTGCAATAAGAGCATTAAATGAAAATGGGTATAAAGTTCCGGAGGATATATCGGTTATCGGGTATGATAATATTGAATTTTTTAAATACAATAGTCCATCATTAACAACAATTGCCCAAAACGGAACATTAATTGGGGAAAAAACGGCGACATTACTGAAAGAGGTAATTGAAGGAAAAGATGTTGAATCAATTGTTCTAGATGTTGAACTAATTGAAAGAGAATCTTGTAAAAAAATATACGTATTATAATTGAATTCTATTAGTCAGGAGCAAACTTTATGAAAAAAATAGTAATTATTGTCAGCTTATTGATACTAACAATAGTCTTATCAGGATGTAAAAAAACAGAAATAACATGTGGTTTAGGTACAGAAATTGTTGATGGTTACTGCGTTAGAGCAAGCTTGGATGAACCAGTTGATGATCTTATTCCAGAAGATGAAGTTGTGTCAGATGATACGAAAATCCCAGATGATACAATTGATCCAATCGATACTGTTGTTACAAATGCTTGTGAAACAGATTTAAGTATTTATGAAGATGAACTTGTGGAATATAGTTTAGTGTGGTCTGATGAATTTGACTATGAAGGAAAACTAGATGATTCAAAATGGGAATACCTAATTGGAAATGGTAGAAGTTATGGTATCCCTGGATGGGGAAACAATGAGCTTCAGTACTATACAGATAGCTTGAATAATGTAAAAGTGGGAAATGGGAAATTAACAATCACAGCTTCTACAGAATCTTATAATCAGTTTGATTATACATCAGGAAGAGTTCGCACGATGAACAATGCAGATTTTAAATATGGTGTATTCGAGGTTTGCGCAAAGATGCCAGTTGGTTTAGGAACATGGCCAGCGATTTGGATGTTACCAACTAATTCTCCATATGGTGGATGGCCTTATGGTGGTGAGATTGATATTATGGAAGCAGTAGGGTTTGAACATGATATCGTACATTGGAATATCCATACAAAAGCCCATAACTGGGGTGATGGTATTTCATATGGTGATAAAACCTACATTAGAGATATTAATGATTCATTTCACAAATATGCAGTAAAGTGGAAAGAAGATAGTATTCAATTTTATGTAGACGGAATATTAGGAATGACATACTCACCAAGTAATATGAGTGATCCTAATTATTGGCCATTTGATTCCGAATTTCATTTGATACTAAATATTGCAATAGGTGGAGCCTGGGGTGGACAAAGAGGTATACAAGAAGGTACATGGGAAACATCGATGGAAGTAGATTATGTAAGAGTATTTCAGGAAAGAAATTAAGTAATAACATATAAAAAAAAGGAGAAACTTAAAATGAAAAAAATATTATTATTAGTTGTAACAATTATGACAGTATTAACATTATCTGCATGTGCAGAAAGTTCTGATCCATGTGGTGAGGGAACAGAGTTACAAGGAGATGTATGTGTATTAATTGATGAGGTAGTAGAAACAAATACTTGCCCTGATGGTGAAGTAACGTTTGATGGTGAATGTGTTTCACTTGAAGATTTAATTGGGTATTTAGATACTAATAGCGAAGCAGTTTGTACTAACGAAACAGGTCTACACACTGTAGCAGGTGGGAAACCATTTACAATATCTTCATGGTTAAATTGGAAGTTTATTGGTGGACACTTAGTATCTGATCCTGATAATGCATGGATTCAAGATTTTGGAGCTGCAGTATTTAATGTACATACAGTTGCCGCAAATCCTTGGGAAGGTTCTTTTACACAATCTAAGATGTATTTAACTGAAGGTTGTGAGTATACGTTTGAATTCACATTAAGAACAGAAGCTCCTAGTATTAAACAAAATGTTATTGTGTTTGGCGAAAATACAAGTGGATTAAGTTTCTTTGAAGAGGTAGTTCCATTATCTCTTTCTAGTCAAACATTTAGTTTCACAGTAACGCCAACATCAAGTGACTATGTATCTACTGGAGTATATTTTGCTGGAAGTACTGGTATCGTAATTATTGAAGAAGTTCAAATTCAGCGTAATCCAATTGGTACAAACTCAGGAAGTGAATAATTAAAATGAAAAAAATTATAACGGTTTTACTAATTCTGACAACTGTCTTTGTTTTATCAGCTTGTGAGAAAACTAGCGATATAAAATGTGGTGCTGGTACAGAATATAGCGACGGGCAATGTCTTGCTCCTGTTGTTGATCAAGATCTACTTGTATGTGAATCAGGATATGAGTTAAATGCAGCTAAGGATGCATGTGTTGTTGAAACAGAAGAATTAACATGTGACACAGGATATGAATTAAATGAATCAGGTGATGCTTGTGTTCTTGAAACTATAGAACCACTTGTATGTGAATCAGGATATGAATTGAATGAAGCAAAGGATGCATGTGTTGAAGAAATAATTGATTTAGAAATCGATCCGTATGGTCTTGAAACTCTAGCTAATGTTGATTTTACCGACTCTGATTTAAGTGCATGGGTAGCTGATGGAAATATTAATTTAAGTCATGATGTAAATGGGTATTTAGTAGCAAACGTTACTGCGTTTACAGGTGAATTTTATCAAGAAAATATTTCAATAGGTAACCTAAATACTGCGACAGATCATACTTATACAATTACATTTACAGCAAAAACAGATATTGAAAATGGAAGAGATGTTCAATTCTTCTTAGAAGATACTGACTTAGCATATTTTAAATATTTTATGGAAACAGAAACTTTAACAACAGAATTTCAGACATTTACTTATACATTTGTTGCAATAAACAGTAACAATGATACTAAAATTGGATTATTTTTAGGGGATATGGTAAATGCATCTTTGGGTAGTGTTATTATTGATTCAATTGAAATAGTAAAAGTTGTTGGATTATTAGGGACAAACCTTGAAGATTTAGAAAATTCAGATTTCAGTAATTCGGACTTATCAAATTGGGAGACTGAAGGGAATGTTACAGTAACATATGATGTAAATGGTTATTTAGTGGCGGACGTAACTGGGTTTACTGGAAATTTCTGGGAAGAAAATCTTACTTATGGTAATATGATCACTGAAAGCTGGGTAGCATATACAATAGAAATTGTTATTAAAAGCTCAGTAGAAAGAGATGTTATCCTATTTGCCGAAGATACTGATGCGGGGTTTTTAAAATATGCAGAAGTTACTGAAACGATAACTTCTGAATGGACAACTATTGTTCTGTCATTTACACCAAACAGTTTAAATAATGATACAAAAATTGGATTGTTCTTAGGAGAGATAAACGGTTCATCTCTAGGACAAATAATGATAGATTCAATCACAATAACTGCAGTACCAACTTTTAACTAATTAATAAGAATACATAGAATTTAATCAAAAACAAAGACAGAATTTGTCTTTGTTTTTTTTAATAATCTAAATTGACAACTATCAATTTAGATTATATAATATGTATATATGGAGGTGAGTAAAGTGGTTGAAAAGCACTCAAAGCTTTTTAAAGCATTAGGAGACAAATCCAGGTTATTGATTATTACCTCCTTAATGAAAGAACCAATGTATGTTGAGTTAATATCTGAAAGACTAAAACTTAATTCTTCTACAGTTTCGCATCACTTAAGAATTTTAGAAAATTTGAATATCGTGACGGCTAAAAAGGATCAATATTACATTATGTATTCTTTGAATAAAAAAATGCTAGATTTTAATATAATGGATATTATAATTGAATTATCAAAAAAAGATAAAAAACTCGATAATCGTGAATTAGATTATAGAAAAAAAATTATTACTACTTTTATTAATGACGGAAGGCTTTTAAGCATACCAGTACAACTTAAAAAACGTAGAATAATATTAGAAGAAATTGCAAAAGATTTTGAATTAAACAAGGAGTATCTAGAAAGAGAAGTAAACGAATTAATTGCGAAATTTTATGATGATTATTGCAACATTAGGCGAGAGTTTATAAACGAAAAATTATTTATAAGATCAGATGGAGTATATAAAAGAATAAAATAATATATAAAGGGGAAAAATAAATGAAAAAAATAAAAACAGGTGTTGTTGGTTACGGCTTTTCAGCAAAAATATTTCAGTGTCCATTTATTGTAGCGCATAAAGATTTTGAATTAGCAGCTGTTGTAGAGAGAAGTACAAATGAATCAAAAAAAGATTATCCTATGATAACTGTATATAAAGATTATATGGATTTGCTTAAAGATGATGAGATTGAATTAGTAATATTATCTACTCCAAATCATTTGCATTTTGAGCAGGCTAAGCTCGCTTTGGAGTTCAACAAACATGTCCTTGTTGAAAAACCATATACAGCAACATACGAAGAGGCATTAGAGCTTAATGAACTTGCTAAGGAAAAAGGCAAAATTTCCTTGCCATATCAAAACAGAAGATTTGATGGTGATTTCTTAACAATCAAAAAATTAGTAGATGATGGAGTTAGAATCTTTGAATATGAAGCTGTTTGGGATAGATTTGTTCCTGAAGTAAAAGGTGGTTGGCATGAATCAGGGGAGCCATCAAATAACTTGCTTTATGATTTAGGACCACATTATCTTGATCAAGCATTACAGTTATTTGGGGAGCCAGATGAATTTTATAAAATAGCCCACAAATTAAGAGCAAACACAAAAATTATTGATCATTTTACAATGATGTTAACTTATAAGGACAAAGTAGTCCGTTTAAAATCAACAATGGTTGCTGCAAAAAGTGATATCAGATACAAGTTACATACTGATATAGGAACTTTCCACTTTTATAAAATGGGAGAACAAGAACACCAACTTCTAGCTGGTATGAAACCAGATGATAAAAATTATGGAGATAATGCAATTTATCATCAATATGATTATCAAGGTAATAAGATTGAAAAGGTAGTAGTAAAAGGTAACTATCTAATGTTTTTTACTGAATTAGCACAAGCAATAAGAAATGGTGGTAAACCTCCTGTAACTCCTGAAGAAGCTCTAAATGTAATAAAACTGTTGTCAAAATAATAGACAGATTCATACATTTTACCAAATTAAAAGCTGTAAAGTTAATTATAACTTTACAGCTTTTTTATTTTCTTATAAATTATTTTCAACTTCTACAATTACATCGTTTAGAGTAGGTACACCAAACGCAGTAAGAATTGTTCCATCTAATATAATAATTGGTAACATATTAGATAGTGTTTCATCTATGTTTTCTTCAGTCACTCTGAATGCGGCATTTGTTTTATTTAATAAGGTATTAATTTTATCTATTAAAACATTTGATTCCAAATTCGAAATTGGGAGTACATCGATATCTAGCTCTGCTTTAAAATTATGTTTTTTAAGATTATCAACTAGATCGTTCATGTCATCTACAACTGATGAACCACCACAACCGCAGTTGCATCCACAACCACCACTTGGATTTGTATCAAGAATAACTTCTAAATTCTTTTTCATTATTTCCAGCTCCTTAACTATTTTAGTTAGTAATAGATTACTACTTTTATTCAGATATGGAAAGCATACCACACCAACAGGGGCAATGTTTTTAATTAAGTTTCATTTATTCTAAACAACATATCGATAAATATCATGATACTGTTGAAATTTGGTAGTATTGTGATAGTATTATTATATATAGATTTTAAGTGTGTAAGTCAAAAAAATAAAGAGGATAATATGGGAAAAAAGTATATCGAAGAAAATATTGAAAAACTAAGAAAACAAAGAGATGATAAGATTAAAGGAAGTTACCGTGAGTATGCAGTAAAAATTTATGTGTACTTAAGAAAAGGAATCGAGCTTTCTAATACAGATTTTTGTAACCCAAAGTATTCTGATATTAGTAAAGCAATATTTGGAAATAGAAATGAAGAAAGCAAAGTTAGGTCTTTCATCAAGGACTTAAAAAAATCTGGATATATCTCTGTATATGGAGTTGGAACAGAAAAAGAGATTAAGATTGTTAAAGAATTAGATTTTTAGTCTAATGACAAAAATGATAACTAGATATAAAAAAACCAAAGATTATTCAGATTCACTCTGAAAATCTTTGGTTTTTAATTAGTTTAAAAAAAAATAAAAAAAATTATTTTAGGATATTGACAAAATAAAAAAAATATTTTAAAATATAATCGAAATTAGCACTCTCTATACTTAAGTGCTAAAAATAAAATTAAGGAGGAAATTATGTATAAAATTAAACCTTACACTTCTATTACAAGAAACAGAGATTTATTTGATGTATTTGATGACTTCTTTAGTTCTTCAAGAAAATACAGCTCAAATCTAAAAATTGATGTTCAGAATCTTGAAAAAGAGTATATTATTGAAGCTGATGTACCTGGAATAAATAAGGAAGAACTAGAAATTCATTTTGAAAATGAAAGACTTGAAATTACTGTAAACAAGGAGTCTAAAAGTGATAACGAAACTGACAATTACATTCATCGCGAAAGATTCTCTGAGTACTTAAATAGAAGTGTATATCTAAAGGATGTTGATCCTAAAAAATTTAAAGCAAATTTAGAAAATGGTGTATTGAGAATTGTTGCTCAAAAGCAAGAAGATAAAATTAATAAATACATGATTGAAATTGACTAAAGTTTAAACAAAAAAGTTGCCATTATTTTTGGCAACTTTTTTGTTGTTATTCGTATAATAATTATTTTTATCACTATTGTCAAATATAACGTTTACATCTCTTATAATAATGATACAAGTTAGTGAACACTCCCCCACTTAACTTGTTTGAAGAGGGAGTTTTCTTAAACGTGATAGATAAAACATACAAAACAATATTTTTGTGTTATGATTGATAAGAATTAAAAGACACGTATATTCAAAAGATAGTAAATTTGATTGTATGTATTTTATCTAATAAAAAGGAGCAATCAAATTTATGACATTTAAAGAACTAAGCATTATTGAACCAATATTAAAAGCATTAAAAGCTAAAGATTATGAGGTACCTACGCCAATACAGGCTGAGTCTATTCCTGTTTTACTTCAAGGGAAAGACATACTAGGCAGTGCCCAAACTGGTACTGGAAAAACCGCAGCATTTGCAATACCTATATTGCAAAACCTATATAAAGAAAAATACCATGATAGTTCAAGAAGAACTATCAAGGCATTGGTTTTAGCACCAACTAGAGAACTTGCATTACAAATCCATGATAATTTCAAAGAATATGGGAAAAATCTAAATCTAAGAACAACAGTAATTTACGGAGGAGTTCCTCAATCAAGACAAGTGAAAATATTAAATCAAGGTGTTGATATTTTAGTAGCTACCCCAGGAAGATTACTTGATTTAATTCAGCAAAGAAAACTAACATTAGCTGATGTTTCATACTTAGTTCTTGATGAAGCAGATAGAATGCTTGATATGGGATTTGTTAAAGATGTTAAGAAAATAGTTGCTATGGTAAAAAAAGAAAGACAAACAATGTTCTTCTCTGCTACTATGCCAAACGCTATTATGAGTCTTGCTAGTGAGATATTAAACAATCCTGTAAGAGTAATGGTAACACCAGAAGAAGAGATGATTGATAAAATTAAACAATCAATTTATTTTGTAGATAAAAAGAAAAAGATTAAATTATTAAGCAAACTGTTACTTAATAAAGATCTAAAATCTGTCTTGGTATTTTCAAGAACTAAGCATGGTGCCAATAGAATTGTTCAACAATTAGAGGAGTCTGGTTTTCGTGCAAAAGCAATTCACGGAAATAAATCACAAACCGCAAGGCAAAAAGCTTTAACTTTATTTAAAACAAAACAAATAAGAGTACTAGTTGCAACAGATATAGCAGCAAGAGGAATTGATGTAGATGAGTTATCACATGTAATTAACTATGATTTACCTGAAGTTCCTGAAACTTACATTCACCGTATTGGTAGAACAGGTCGTGCTGGACTAGGTGGAGTAGCTATTTCGTTTTGTTCTCAAGAAGAGTCTGACTTACTAAATGATATCCAAAAACACTTAAAAATGAAAATCGACATAATCAGAGATTCTGTTTATTCCATTGTTCTTCTAAATATTCCTGCAAAATCAAAAAGTAAAAAAACGACAAAATCGAATAAACCAAGTAGTCAAAATAGACCTAATAGATCATATTCTCGCAAGAGAACAAAAGGTAACAAAGTAGAACCAAAAAACTTCTCAAAGCATGATAGCAAAAATCAAACCAAAAGAAGATAACATCAATATTTAAATAGGAAAACTTTAATAAGTTATTCCTATTTTTTTAATCATTAGTTGTTCTAATTTAATTTGTGTTATAATTCTATTAATTATAAAGGAGGTAATTGAATGAAAAATATTAAAAATACCTTATCTAACCTTAATGAATTTTGTTCACCACGAGTATTATCAGAAGTGAACAATCATTATGTAAAAATAGCTAGAGTAAAAGGCAAATTACCTATGCATAAACACAAAAGTGACGAATTGTTTATTATCTATAAAGGAGAAATGACGATAGAAGTTGAAGGTGAACTATTTGATTTAACTGAAGGAGATATCTTTCTTGTAGAAAAAGGTAAATTACATAGACCTATTGCAACAAATGAATGTCAGTGTATTCTTGTTGAGCAAAAGGATCTTTTACATACAGGTGACGAACAATTTGACATTACAAAATCAATTGAGGAACAATTAAAATAAAATGTCTAATAAAAAAAGACCAGTACTCATAGCGAGCACTGGTCTTTTTATAATTACTTTTTGTATATTGAATAATCAAAATTATTAATAAAATCAATTACTTCCTCTTTTGGAATAGGTTTACTATATAAATATCCTTGGGCTAATTTACATCCAGCATCTATTGCTATTTCCATTTGTTCTGTTGTTTCTACCCCTTCAACACAAATTGTACTTCCTGAGGCTTTAATAGCTTTAATTATTGTGTAGAAACCAGTGGCTTTCTTATTATCAGTTATTTCAGATGGAAGTAAAGATCTATCAGTTTTAATTGTACGTAACTCTCCTGATAACACATCTGATAGTTTTGAAACACCAGATCCAAAGTCATCCACAGATATTGAGTATCCCCGTTTTTGTATATAACGAAGTGTATCTATTGAAATGATTCCTAAATTCATGTCTTCAGATATCTCAAAAATAGATTTATCTATTGGTATAACACGGTCCTTAACGAAGATATCAAACTTCTTATTGCTTTTCTCAAATATCATTAATGTTTCAGCAGATAGATTGACAGAGAATGTCATTGATTTTATTTCTTCACATTCTTCTACCAATTCTAAATATTCCTCTTGTAATTTGTTAAACAAATTTTTATCTACAAGATCAACATATTTTATTTTCTTAACCACACCAATAAACATTGCAGCTGATCGAATTTCACCATGATAAAGCCATCTAGATAAAACTTCGAAACCATCAATCTTACCTGTTTCCAAGTTAATTATTGGTTGATAATAAGGGATTAATTTATTTCGTTTAACATCTTCAATTAATTGTTGTTCTACTATTTTAGTTTCATCATAAGTTTCCATTAATTCTTTATTTACTACAGTAAACAATTTGTTTTCTTTTTTTGCATCATACATTGCGTAATCCAAGTACATCAAGATAGACTCTAGATTTATAGTATCTCCTAGGTCTTCAAGAACTCCTATTGAAACTTCTAAATCAACATCCTGTTTTAATTCCGGATTATAAAAGATAAATTTATTTGAAGAAATTTCTTCTTTAAAATCAGCAATCTTCATAGGAATAGTAGATACTAATATAAATTCGTCTCCACTAATACGGTATGTTCTAAAATTCTCTAGTTCATTAAATCTTTTTGATAACTGAATTAAGCACCAATCACCAAACAAATGCCCCAAAGTATCATTTAATATTTTAAATTTATTTACATCTGTAAAAGCAATCAGCATACCATTAAATCTTTTTTCTTCATAATCACTTATGAATTTAGCTCGATTATAGTCTCCAGTTAAAGAATCATGTTTAGCATTATGTAGTATTGTTTCATTTAATAACATACTTCGATATAGAAAATAACATAAAGTTATAATAACGATTAATGCAAATATTCTTGAACCTACAGCTACCAATAAATTAGAATCATCAGAGGTATTAGTTACATCAATATTCCAAGAAATATACTTGTTTTCATATACTGAAGTGACACTGTTTCCTTCTCCTTCATCTCCGAATAATAAGATTTGCTCAGAAGAACCTGCATAACTTATCTTGACATTAACATCGTTTATATCTGTCTCGTCCTCAATGGTTTTGATTAGTAGGTCAGCATTGATTACTACAGCTAATTGACCCCAGTATTCTTCACCATCCTTGACAGGGATACGAATGATAAATGCTTGCCCTCCCTGTACTAGTTCAATCGGACCAACAAACAATGATTCCAAATTATTTTTTACAAACAATATATCATCTTTCTGTCCATCAATCGTACTTAAATCTATCCCAATAGATGATTGGTTCTCTTCGTAGGGATAATTATATTTAATTGTAGTATCTTCGATTAGTGCTATATTTTTTACATAATTACCTTCATAAAATAATAGGTGATCTAGAAAGGATTCAGTATCTTCTTTTGAAGCATCTAAATTGCTTGTTATAAACGATAAATAGCCATCACTAATTGTGATGGTACTTTGAAATATGTTTTCTATTTGAGTCTGAATAGCATATGATTTTTTGTTTAAAACAGTAATGGCACCTTGCTTATTATATGCGGAGAAACTTAAAAGAACTATCTCAAATAAGAAATAGATAATTAGTCCTATAAGTATAGCTTTGTAAAGTATACCTTTAGATATTTTTGACATAAGTTGCACCTCTTATATTATAAAATTATTTATTATATGATTATTATAGCATAGTTCTTCTAAGGCACAAGGTTATTAATGAAATGTAATCCTTATATAAGATATTATGTTATTTAAAAATACAATAGCTATAAAATCAAACTCTAATACAAATGCATAAAATGACACTATTACAAATAAATATCTTATAATTAGAATGAGGACAGGAGTGAATAAAATGATAAAATTAAATAAATATAAAGATTTAGGAAAAGCAAACCATGGGTGGCTTAATACAAGTTTTCATTTCTCATTTGCAGATTATTACAATCCAGAAAGGATGAATTTTGGAAGTATACGAGTTTTAAATGATGACTATATTAAAGGACATAGTGGGTTTGATCCACATCCGCATCGAGATATGGAAATCATAACTTACATAGTCGATGGTGAATTAACTCACAAAGACTCTATGGGTAATGAGAGTACGTTATCTAGTGGAGGAGTTCAATATATGAGCGCTGGTACTAAAGTTGTACACAGCGAATATAACAATGCAAAAGAAGAACTTCATTTGTATCAGATATGGATTTTACCAAATCAAAAAGGACTCACTCCTAACTATGGAGACATGATGTTTGATAAATCTGAGCGAGATAATAAGTTTCTTCATATAGTATCAAATCAAAATAAAGACGGTAAAATCTTTATTAATCAAGAAGCAGATATTTTTGTTGGAGAGTTTGATAAAAATCAGGAAATAGAAATCAATCTTGATGGGCATGACTATATATATCTAGTTTTGATTGATGGAGAACTAGAAACTAAAACTTTAAAAGTTCAAAAACAAGATTCATTAGAATCATCTGAAAATCTAAAATTAGTGGTAAAAGAAAACTCACACTTATTAGTATTAAAGGTAAATGATTATAAATAAAAAATTGAAAAGGTAGAAACCAAATAATTGGTATCTACCTTTTTTTAGCATTATAGCCTAGTTATTATAAAACTAATTTTAATATACTTTTTGATAGTTTGAAATCTAATCAATTTTTGATATAATTTAATTAAGGATTATTCTATTTTAGGAGGTTTTTTATGGGACATAACACAGCAAGAAAAGGTTATGAGAAGTTAGTAGATAGACTTAATAAGTTTCCACTAGGAGCACCGCCATCAGAAACATTGTATAAGATTTTGAATGTAATGTTTTCTGAAGAAGAAGCACTTCTTGTTTCAAAATTACCAATCAAGCCATTTACTGCAGCAACTGCGAGTAAAGCTTGGAAAAAGTCAGTTGAAGAATCAAGCGAGATACTAAATGAGTTGGCATCAAGAGCTTTGTTGATTGATGTTGAAGTTAATGGTAATGCGACATATTCTTTACCACCACCAATGGCTGGATTTTTTGAATTCTCATTAATGAGAGTTGGGGGTAATCTTGATCAAAAAGTGTTAGCTGAATTATTCCATCAATATATCAATGTAGAAGATGATTTTGTGATGGAGTTATTCACCATGCCAACACCACTTGGTAGAGCTTTTGTACATGAAGAAACAATAGAGGATAAAAGTTTATATGTACTAGACTATGAAAGAGCAACTAATGTTATAAAGACGGCGTCTCATATTGGAATAGGAACATGTTATTGCAGACATAAAAAGGAACATGTGAATGAAGCATGCGATGCACCAATGGAAATATGTATGACATTTAATGCAACTGCTTCATCTCTTATAAAGTACGGTTATGCTAAACAAATAACAGAAGATGAGTGTTTAGATTTGTTAACTGTTGCAAAAGAAAATAATTTAGTGCAATTTGGTGAAAATGTACAAAATAATGTTGCTTTCATATGCAATTGCTGTAGTTGTTGCTGTGAGGCATTGGTAGGTGCAAGAAGAGTAGGGTCTGCGCAATCAATAAATTCATCAAATTATATTGCAGAAATCGTTAATGAGTTGTGTACTGGCTGTAGTAAGTGTATAACAGTATGCCCGATGGATGCATTATCTCTTGTTTCAAAACATGATATAAAAAGAAATAAAAAGATAGCAGTTTTAACTCCTGAAAATTGCATTGGATGTGGAGTTTGCGCTAACGTTTGTGGTTTTGATGCAATCAACATGAACGAAAGAGAAAAGAGAGTTTTTACTCCGGTAGATATTACTCATAGAGTAGTACTTGAAGCGATAGAAAAAGGAAAATTACATAATTTAATTTTTGATAACCAAGCACATTTTAACCATCGTGTATTAGCAGCGATACTAGGAGTTATTCTGAAATTACCTCCAGTAAAGCAAATAATGGCTAGTGAACAAGTTAAAAGCAAGTATTTAGTAAGATTGATTGAAAGAAGAAAAGAAAAAGCAAGTAAGTAATTATTTGTTTATATAAGAAAAAGACCGAAAAAAATCGGTCTTTTATTTTCATATATAGTTATTCCCAATTCTTTTTTAACCAATGAGCAATCATTTTTGGTTGTCTTTCTCTAGAGAACACACCCTTTTTATTTCCATTTATTCTAGTAAGACCTTGTTTCGTTGAAAAATCTGCAAAATTCCACACATGTTCTCCAATAACAAAATCTAGTTTCCGAATTACTTTCATGTATTCTTCAATAAACTCAATTTGAAATTCCTCACTAAAAGCTACAGAAGGTAATTGGTGAAGTCCGGAAATAGTATCTGCTCCGAATTCAGTTAAAACAAGAGGTTTATTAAACTTTTCATAATACTCAGTAAGATCCTTTGTTAATCGCTCGTTTATAAGTTCTAAGTCAGCAAAATCATGATACCAAGATATATATCTATTTATACCAATTACATCGGCTAAATGAGCTACTTTATTATCTTTTGCACCTACCCATTCAACTATCATAAGTGGAAGGCTTGTTTTTGTTCTTGCATGAGCAAATATATCTTCAAAATAATCCAATGCAAATTCTTCATGCGTATTAGACTCGTTTGCCAGGGAATACATTATGACTGAAGGATGATTTTTGTCTCGTGCAATTAACTCGTTAAATTGATTGATATAAACTTCTTTTGAATCATCGTTTACAGTTTCTTTATTAAATACTTGCCTACTACTCCAAAAGTTTAAACCAACTGCGGGCATTTCGTTAATTATTAGGATTCCCATCTTGTCAGCCAATTGATACATTTCTTCAGCATATGGATAATGACTTGTTCTAAATGAATTTGCATTAATCCATTTTAATAATGAAAAGTCTCTTATATTAAGTGCAGATATACTACCTTTACCAACAGTAATATGGTCTTCATGCATACCAAATCCTTTTAGAAAAACTTCATTGCCATTTAGAAGCAACTTATTATCTTCAATTTTAACTTCTCTAATTCCAAATTCTTCCTCATAAAAATCATGACTGGTTTTCACTTTTAGTGTATAAAGAACACCTTTTCCTATATCCCATAGATTTGGATTGCCAATTAATAATTTGTCTTCTTTTAAGTTAGAAGATAGAATCTCATAACCATCAGGATCTATGATTGTGACTTTTTCTATTGCATCATTAGTCAAAATTTTGTACTTCACATAGACTTTGTTTTTTTCGAAAATTGATTCAATAATTATATCTTCAATGGATTGCTTTGGAACACTATATAAATATACATTTCTATGTATACCAATCAAATTTGAAAAATCATAGTTAATTGTTTGTTTTAAACGATTGTTGATATTAGATACTTCTCCAATGGGTAATGTTTGAAAATCTAGTCTAGTATCTAACACTATACTTACGCGGTATTCTTGTTTAAAGGGAGTTTGAATTGGTAAGGAAACATCAATAGGTAAAAAACCACCGTTATGTTCATTTATGAGTATACCATCAAGGTAAACTTGAGATCTATTTCCAGCAGCCCCAAT
>UPTN01000138.1_pt1 | contig 39622 bp, 48 predicted proteins | sample 2160111 | NCBI WGS metagenome assembly UPTN01 (sample SAMN06265058, study PRJEB28932) | marine metagenome | isolation source: Columbia River Estuary | place: USA:Columbia River Estuary, USA | collected 2014-05-05
AGCCCCTTTAGTGCCTTTAGCGCCCTTAGTACCTTTAGCCCCTTTAGTGCCTTTAGCGCCCTTAGTACCTTTAGCCCCTTTAGTGCCTTTAGCCCCTTTAGTGCCTTGTAGAGCTGCGTTTGTGATTGTGGCTTTCTTGAGCTTACCTGTATCAGAAGCGTCTAACACTAGAAGAAAATCGCCGCCGACTACGCTAGTTGAGAGATCAGTCCTGTCTGCAATAGTTCGACCATCATCTGTCAATATTTCATCATAGTTGGATCCGTCAACCGTTAGATCCCAAAGACCGCTAGTACCACCCTCATTCCATCGAATATCAACATCTGGTTGAGCGCCCCGATTGACCTGTAACCCAGCATCTTCAGTGGGGTTGTCACCAGCCGCAACATCACTATTCAGAGTGATCTGATTATCTGCAACATCTAAAACTGCAGTATTGATTGTTGTTGTAGTGCCTGATACAGTAAGATCACCAGCTACTGTCATATTCGTAGTTTGGACATCACTGAATCTTTTAGTTGAAGATCCGAGAGCAACAGAGTTATCCGTTTTAGGAATGATGCTTGATGCTAAAGAACCAGTAACTGTGATGTCGTCGCCACTGCCATCACCAAGAGAAACATCACCATCAAGAGATGTCACCCCAGTGACAGTAAGCGAACCAAGCGAACTTGATGCGGTGGTAGATACCCCACCTGGAACATTTAGTTGGTTGTGGAATGTTGTATTCGCCCAAACAGCCATTGACGTGATATCGCCAGCAACGTATGCAGCCCTAAGTTCTGTATCATCTGCATAATCAGCAGGATCATATACTACACCAAGAGTGATGTCGCTATTTGCACTCAGCGTACCATGAACATTAACGGCACTGCCTTTAATCCCTATGGTAGCATCAGCACCAAGAGTGGCGTTGCCATCAACATTTAATGTTCCGTCTAAGTCTGTATTGCCTTTAACTCCAAGCGTGTTAGACAATGTTGTTGCGCCTGTAACACCAAGAGTAGAACTTATTGTAGTCGCACCACCAGCAGCCAGAGTTGTGACCTCTGTCGCACCAGCAGTCAGAGCAGCGTCTAAGACTGTTGCACCTTTAACGCCTAGAGTTCCAGTAACAGTTGTATTCTTAGCGCCTAACGCTTCAAGAGTTGTGGCACCATCGACATTCAGCGTACCGTCTAAGTCTGTATTACCTTTAACTCCAAGCGCACCGATAACAGTAGCTGCGCCAGATTGTAATGTACTATCTAAAGTCGTAGCACCTTTAACGCCTAGAGTTCCAGTAACAGCTGTATTCTTAGCGTCTAACGCTTCAAGAGTTGTAGCTCCATCAACATTCAACGTACTGTCTATATCAGCAGCACCTTTAACCCCAAGCGCACCAATAACAGTAGCAGCACCAGATTGTAAGGTACTGTCTAGGACAGTTGCACCTTTAACGCCTAGAGTTCCAGTAACAGCTGTATTCTTAGAGTCTAACGCTTCAAGAGTTGTGGCACCATCGACATTTAATGTTCCGTCTAAGTCTGTATTGCCTTTAACTCCAAGCGCACCGATAACAGTAGCTGCGCCAGATTGTAAGGTACTGTCTACAACAGCAGCACCTTTGACACCTAATGCGCCGATAACAGTAGCTGCGCCAGATTGTAAGGTACTGTCTAAGACTGTTGCACCCTTAACGCCTAAGTCACCAATGACTGTAGCAGCACCAGATTGTAATTCTTCGAGAGTTGTGGCACCATCAACATTTAAAGTTCCGTCTATATCAGCAGCGCCCTTAACTCCAAGCGCACCGATAACAGTAGCAGCACCAGATTGTAAGGTACTGTCTAAGACTGTTGCACCTTTAACGCCTAAGTCACCAATGACTGTGGCGGCACCAGATTGTAATGTACTATCTAAAGTCGTAGCACCTTTAACGCCTAATGTGCCGATAACAGTTGTATTCTTAGCTTCTAATGCTTCAAGAGTTGTGGCACCATCAACATTCAATGTACCATCTAAGTCTGTATTACCTTTAACGCCTAAGTCACCAATGACTGTGGCGGCACCAGATTGTAAGGTACTGTCTACAACAGCAGCACCTTTAACGCCTAATGTGCCGATAACAGTTGTATTCTTAGCTTCTAACGCCTCTAGTGTCGTAGAACCATCAACATTTAGAGTGCTGTCAATATCAGCAGCACCTTTAACGCCTAATGTACCGATAACAGTTGTATTCTTAGCTTCTAACGCCTCAAGAGTTGAAGCACCGTCAACATTCAGCGTACCATCTAAGTCTGTATTACCTTTAACACCTAGAGTGCCAGTGATTGTAGCATTACCAGAACCTAGCGTTCCTGTGAAATTAGCATTGCCGTTTGAGTCAATAGTCGCAACAACAGCATCATCTGAGTCTGTGATAACCAATTGTGATTGACCAGCAGTATCAACTAATTTTAAGTATAGATCTGAACTACCAAGAGTCGAAGCACCAGCAAGGTATATCGAAGCAATATCGTTGTTCCCACCAGTACCGCCAGTACCGCCAGAGAATAGTAAGTGTGGTGAATTGCCACCAGAACGGAATGAAGTGTTACCGCCAGCCATTGTTAAGTCGCTGTTGTTCACTTCATAGGCATGGTCGCCTTGTAAGTCTCTTAATTTGAAGTCTTGATATTGTAGTTCGTCAGTTGTTCCACCTTCTTTTATTACAAGAACCTGACCAGAAGCACCGCCACCCAAGCGAATCCTACTCACATCGCCAAGATCGACTTGCTCTGTACCAGTAGTGTTGAATGTCACATTTGCGTTGAACACAGTATTAGCGTCAACAGTGAACAACTCAACTCCAGCGCCAGTTATATGTGTGTTGGATTCTATAAGAAGCGTTCCACCATTATCACCAACTGTGTCGCCGCTTTTCAGTTTATCAGTTCTCAGCGTTGTAGAAGAGAACGTCCCCTCAACATGACCGTCTCCAGTAACTGAGCCGCCCCTATTAGCACCACCTGCTCTCGCTACGGTGACAACATTGTTGCTTATAATCGTAGAGATGAAGTTGGTGTTTAATCTCCAAGTATTAAAGCTATCGCTCAGTTGGGTATTTGATACAGGTACTGTCATTTGAAATTCTCTATTCTCTTATAGTGAGGGACTAGTATTATTTATTAGAATTGATTGAGCCGTTTTCAGATATTTGTCGTATCAATTCAATCTCTATTGTCTGTTATTTATTAGAACTTGCAGCATAGTTTTTATATCTTGCATATCACTTTTGAGACTTTCTATCTCGTCTGTCACGCGCTTGTCTTTTGCGTTTCTAGCTATCTTCTCTTCATATGCTCTATTCGAAGAAACGTCATTGCAAAAGATCGCCCCAGACTCAACATCAAATGTCAAGTCAGGACGACCTCTAACAGAAACTACTTTCGATTGCACTATACAGGTCTCTTATGCGTTACACTAGTCAAGTTGTGTATTGAAGGAGTGTAATCTCTACCCTTACCATCAGGGCGAGTCAAAACAATCTTGTATTGGATATAATCAATACCAGAATATCTAGAACCATCCGTTGACTCATACGCAATAATCTTATTATCCAAAGTGTTCTCGAACAACTTATTGGCAGTGGCAAACCCAGCATTGTCAGTGCCCGCCGCAGAGAAAAGTCTGAACAATTTAGAGGTGCTTGAAGTGAAGTCCCCAAGCGTTGATTGCTCAGCAGGTCTTGTGAAATAATCCTCACACTGGGTGAAGATCTTATCCTCGATAGGCTCAGGATCATTTTCATTCCTAGCTCTAACATACACAGTAACACCACCCTCTTTCGGCATATATCCTCTAACAGCAAAGAAGAATTTCTCGCCAGCACCGCCTTCAGGTCGACTAGCAGGAACAACCTGTGATATATATCGAGCAGAAGCCTCACCTGCAGGAAACTGCTCATTTCCAGTAGTAGCACTAATTCTTTCTTGCTCAACACTCACCGATGCATCGTTTACATCGACTGTTGGACCAACGCGAACGTCAGTGGTTGTCATAGTACCTTTAATGAGTAATGATTTTGTATCTCTGTTTGATGCACTATAGATTCTCTTCTGATCTTTAGCGAAAACAACCCTTTCGTTTGGCTGAACAGAGGAGAATGCAGTATCAGTAACGCCAGCCAAAGAAGTGGTTTTCATCTGCCAATCAATCTTAGTGAATTTTGGTGTGAATAATGGAGCATTTATCGTAATGGCGTCAATATCAATATTCGCAACCTCAGTGATTAATGCACCTGCGCCTCTTTCTTGTCCGCGAATATACTGAGACGCACCAAACCCATGAGTTGTAGTGCCTGTTGAATCGGAAAGACGTATTCTGCCATAATCGGTATTAAGAAACGACACTTTACCTTGTACAGTATTTGCCGTAAATGCAGACGCCACACCTATATTAACATTGTTTCTAAACAACGTGCTGTGGGTATTTGCTGTTGAAGTAGGGAAGTTACCGAACGCATCAATCTGAACGAGAGTTGTAGTGGTTGTGGGCTCAGAAACTACAGCCCTCACAGTTCCGTCTGCCCATGTAGTTGTGTCAGTGTTTGTGTTGATGAAAGCGTCATAATCAGGCACATTCTTAGCAACCTTACTCTTCAATGCATCACCCGCCACAATTGTTACAGCAGCGTCATGTGTTATTGTCATCAAGCATGTTCCACGAACGATCTCATCTGTTTGGAATCCCGTGGTTGCTGTCGATGGACCAAATGGAGTTATGGCATTCACATTCAAGAACTCGGTGTCTGAATTATCTAACTCAAACGTTGACGTTGCTGACTTGGTGTAAGCATTTTGTCGTATGTCAAACTTCAACGCCTCATTCGGCAGTTTTGCCCAGTTATTTCCTGTAGCAGAAGAAAATAGATCACCAAGTCCAGGAACACTATACGCAGACTTATTGTTAACAACATCTGGTTGGTTTCTTATGCCTGTCCAAAGCTCATATTCATCCTTGGAATCAGTAGGAATGACAGTAAACGCATAAGCCTTTCCTGATGTCAAGAAAGGTCTTTCGTCAAAATCAAACTCTACAGGATTAGCATTCGTCGTTGTGCTTGCCGCTGCTGCAATGGTCGCTCTTGTGACAGGTTCAGATTGCGAGACTAATACGTTAGTCGGACCACCTGCTCGATCAACTTCCCTAATCTGCAACAGAACCGACGATGATGTATCAGACGATGCCTTTGCAAAGAATAGTCTGATGTGATGGCAGAATACGCCATCAATCTTGCTTGACGGAACAATAAACACTTGTGATAGAAAATCAGGAAGTTCTTGTGGAATCTCTTTGATACTGACATTCGTCTGTGTTTTATCGGCAGACAATTCTGAGAGAACAAGGTTTGTTATGTTCTTCTGTACGGTTTTCGGATCGAGTCCTTTTGATTTCTTAGATGGCGCAAGGTAATATTGTCCACATCGAGTTGTCGAGCCATTCTTACCAGAACTAATGCCGTTCACTATAGGCGGCTGCACATCACTAACTTCTAGTAAATGCTTCAGTCCTCTGAATTTCATGGTGCTGTCGTTTGGTAAAAAGAACAGGAAGGTCAACTTGCCTGTCGAATCAGTCATCAGGTAAGACTTGCCTTTCTTCTGACCAGTCTGCTGGGTGTATTTTGTAACATCACGCCCATCAAACCTTGGCCATACCTTGGTCGACGGCTTCAGACCAGTACATCTAACAGTGATGGCTCTATGTGCAGCTATCACATAGTCGTTAGCAGAACGGGATTTACCCAAGCCTGAAAGGTCTGAAAACTCAGCCAACCCAGTGTAATCAATGCCAGCTTTTTTATAATCCTGCAACATCTTCCTCAATGTGCCGCTACTCACGCCAGATGGGGTTTGTTTGATATGACACATACTATGAGACAGGCTCATCCTGCCATTGAACACTCGAATTGGCGTAGTTGTCTTTTCGATAATCGGCAAACGCTTTGTACCGAATACTTGAGACAACATAGACTTATGGATGTTTTGTCTGGTGAGCCTTTTGAATACACTTCCAGAGCGGACATTGACCAAAGAACCAGCCTTAACCTCTAAGTCAATATCTTTCATCTTCGGAATCGGACGAATAGGTGAACTTTCCGAGATAAAATCACCAGAACGCAAGGTGTTGTAATATCTTTCGACTGGTTTTGGATTAACAATAACAACTTCTTTAGGTGGTTCAACAGCGTCAGCTGCATCATCAATCCGCAAAACTGATATTTTTAGTGCTTCAATATCAAGTTTGTTGATTTCAACTTGTTCTTTTGTTTTTTCTAGATCACCGTCCATCTCACGAAGATCTTCCATAGTATATCTTCGATTATTTTCTAGTTCAAGGTTCACTTGATAATCGTAACGACCATAATATGTTGCCGCTTCTGGAGAAAGTGATGGGTATCCAGGAATGGTTATTGTCCCCAATAACATAGCCTGTGGGTCAGCTGTCGGTGCTACAGGAGTCTCATTGGGAATACCAGTTTTAATATCAAACAGACCATTCGGACGAAGAGCCACAATATCTATGCGTGGGAGATAAACGTCAACGTCAGCTTGGAAGTTTTGGTCTGGAGTTGGCGGGTATACGCCATGTGTCCCGTGAACAGCAAACACAGATGGTGCTGCTGGGTTGGAAGGAATTCCAGTTAGATCTGCTTTTGGCTCACACGTATTGGCTTGTGCTGGACGGAAATCGACGCTGTCTCTCAGATCATATTCAGTACCATCTGAAGATACAAACAATGGAATTTCTGGTGTGGCGATCTTCGATGCGTTTGCTGCGTCAGCATCATCTACTGGATATGAGTCGACTGTGGTGAAGCCAATACCACCAGAGGTATCTCTAGAGAACCAGCTGAACTTAGCAATAATTCCTTTGTCAGTCGTATTAAGTGCGCCCGAAGTAGCTGATGATTTCTTGACTAATCTTGAACCGCCATAAAAGCCGTCGCGTTGACCGTCATCTAGCTCAAAGTATTGGAGGGATTCAACACCATTAGCGAGAGTAACACTAGTGTCGCCCATCAACACAGATTCAAGTTTCCATGCATCAGAGACACCGAGATCCCATGGACCATTTGCCCCTGCACCATGAGTATTTGTATTAATTTTGATATACTTGCTCTTATGTACTACTTTGCTTTCAGGTACTGCTTCAGAACGCAAGACATCAAAGTATACTTGGACATCGAATTGTGCCACAAACGTTCGCTGTAGATTAATATCGTGAGAAGTAGATCCGCCAGCAATTGTGCCTTTAAACTGTGTGTCGAAAATATGACCAGCAGGGAACTGTTGGGTGATCACACCCCTTGGATTACCATTACCACCAGCGACGATAATTGAGGTGGCGCTGAGGACTTCAACGACCCTTAGTGTAGTTGTAACACCAGAATGGCATGTAAAGAAGTCGCCTACAGTTAGTTGGGTGTCGAATGCAGTACTAGTACCTGTTAGAGTGCCTGTGCCGCTGCTGATAGATCCTGAGGTGATAGTTCCTGATAAGGTAACTGTCGCTGTTTCTTTGGCTACAATTATGACATTTCTTTCGTCTGGACCTGTCAAAGTGCCTGTGTCATTCATTGTGTCTGTGCCGCCAGTAGCTGAGGCTGGGCGAGTTATTGTAACAGTACCATTCTGCGCTACGTTACCATCTGCTTCTTTTCGAGTTACATATTGCGTTTCTGCTTGAACAAGAGTCTTAACACCTTTGCTCTGAATAGGAAATACTAGTTTGGCGAAAGATGCATCTTGAACCTTAGCATTACCGTCCAGCTCAAGAACAACGTCAGCAAATGAGTGGCTTCCTGAACCCAGCGATTCAGCAACATATAATGAGCGGACATCTTTGAATGATTTGTCAGCCACCATTTGAATGTCAGTAATATATATTCTAAACTTGCCAGCTGATGTTCCTGATTGCCCCTCATGCCATTGCATTCCACGAATCTTAGCCGAACCGATTAAAGTGCCAGCAACAGAGTGGTCATTAAACGCAACAGTACTGATAACATTTTGAGGCGATGCGTAGAATTTCACTTCTTGTAGGTCTGTAAAGTTCCAGATGCCCATAACCTCATCACATATGATGTAGTTACCAATACCTTGTCCAACAACAACATTTTCACGTCTAGCAAACGTATTTGCTTTTGATATGCTTTGTCTGATTTTATCAGTTGTTTCTATTCTGTAACCTTGAACATAACCTACAGATGGATCAACCTCAACAACTAATTTTGATGCATCACCTTGTTCTGTAAGACCAGCTTCGTTATCAGCCTCAGTAGAAAGATATGTGCCGCCTGTGACACCATCATTTAAATGCTCGTCTACAGTCAGGACGAATGGTTCGATAGAATAATCGCCAGATTCTTCATATGTTCTTTTGGCAAGTTCATCAGCTACCCCAGAGAATTGGCCATCGGTGTAGTTGCGTATGATGCGACCTTCTTGAATATCAAATAGCGGAATAAATCCAGTTGTTTCTGTCACGCCTGTATCTACTAATGGGCGTGTAGCGATTGTTGGAGTCAGCTTTAATCTTGACGCTCCAGGAGCAGAGAAATTCGTAGATCCTGACGCATTATCGAGAAGCGAAGAATCTTGGAATGAATCGATGATGAATTCTTTTGTCTCTAGACCAACACGTATGCTTGGGAGTGATTCATATTTGCTTGCGACTTTCGCCTGCTCGCTCACCTTGATGAAGTTGCCTTTGTGGAAAACTGTACCAGCACTAACGTGTGCGCCAGTACCAGTGCCAGCTGCAGCCGAAGCAATAGTGGTGGTGGTCGCAATAACCGCACTGTCAGAAATACGAGTGAATGTTAACTCTTCATTGTCGGCAAAGGTCTTTGTTGCGCCATCTGTTCCTGAGTTCGTATATGACACGAAAACCGTCAAGTAATCAGGCGCTGCAGTTTCAGAACCGTCAACAGCGTCAAGCAATCTTGCGGTAACACCTGATGTGGCACCACTAATAATCACATCTTCAATAGCACCAGCGGTATCGAAAAATTGTGTAAGGACAATAACAGCATTAGCGGCATTCTTGTCATTTAGTTTCACATATGACCAGACTTGAGCTTGAGCATTACACCCATCAATTACTGTTCCGTCCTTGTATACATCAACACCAAACCGTTCTATTTGATTTTGAAGGATAGATTGGATTTGTGTCAGCTCTCTCGCCTGAACTGCATATCCAGGTCTAAACAACACACGATGAAAGTTCTTAGTCTCATCGAAGTCATCGAAAAAAGGACTCTGGTTTAGGTTTGTTTCGATAGTCATTTATTTTTGCCCTTAAAAATCTAGTATTATTTTAATGTCTTCTGTTTGATCTGTAGTTCTATCAACAGTGGATATGTTTTCTGTATAAAGTATTTCACCAGAGAAAGTATTTGCTTCTGGACCAGTTATGTCTTCTATGCTCGCAATAGTAGTCGCATCACTCCCCGCTTTGAGGATAAAGTCATCTTTGACGAATGGAGTGTAATTTCCATAACTGTTAACGTTATTTAGATATAATGTATAGAACGATGTATCAGATTTAGTCTCATCATCTTTAATAAGAACGATATTCGCATTTGCTGCTTTAAGAGCATTTGCCATAGCATTATTGTTTCTGTCAACTTCACTAAGATCTGTCACAAACTCAAGCGTTCCAAGAGCAGCTTTACTTCTGTTTCTTTCATTAGTTATAGACTGACCAGCAACAAGTGGGTTGATTGGAATATCATCCGCTATACTCTCATATGATATTGATGCGCGAGTTGTAAGCCTTAAAGTTGCAGGACTATTTATGCTCTTGGCTACTACTTCTGTGCCATCTGCTAGTGCTACATTATTCTCGTCAACTTTTAAGATAGGATCTTTGAGAACACTTACTGTTCTGAATGTAGTGCCTACAGGGATGTACCCTGCACCAGTAGCAGAAACGCCCTCAACATCTTTGAATAATACGTTCAACCCCACTTTATCACCGCCAAGCTCTCGCACAGGATCAGAGCCATGACCGCCCATAGGGGAGATGATAACGTTTGCTGTTGCGCCTGAACCGTGTGATGGGTTTGCAGTAACCAAAGCCTCTGCTTGTGTGTATTTAGTTCCGATATTGATAAGTTCGATACTTGCGACACTACCACTCAGATCATCCGCTAATCTACTGTATGCCAGCGCACCATTGCCGTCTCCAATAATTGTAACAGTTGGGGATATTATGATTTTAGAATCCGAAGCAGGTATTGTGGTGAATGCAGTATTGACAGAAAGTGTTCTTGTCGAACCGTCATAGTCTGTAATCCTGCGCAGCTGCCCTGAACCAGTTCCTGATGTAACATACACGCTAGAACCATTATAGATGTTATCACCAGTATCAATTGAAATCTCTGATGATGGCGAAACCGTCAGCGTCAATGTAGTCGCAGTTGACACAGGCGCATCAAATACCTCCTCATAATCAACTCCAATAGTGTTCACTTCAATGACCTGAATTGCACCATCTACCGCAGCATTCTGAACGGCTAGAAGTCTATCAGATTCTGTTGATGTGTCGGATGCCGTTATCGTTTTAACAGGCATGTGTGTCGAAGTCATGAATTTATCAGAGTCACCTAATGAAACTGTGTACATGTATTTCCATGTATATCCATCAGAAGCAGTAAACGGGAGAGTTGAAAATCCAGTAGGCTTAACTGTAGATACTGCGCCGCTATTGTTGTTCAGACATTTGTAGATATTTAATTGGTCAGTGACAACATAGAATGGTTGTTTTGTAGGATCGTACGGATCAATAGTCGTGTGTTTGTACATGGCATAAATCGTACCACTAACCCAGTTATGTCTTGTGACAACATGGGAAACATCTGCTGGTGTAATTCTCTTCGCACCAAACATCTCGCGCTTAACTTTAAAGTGCTTGGTTGCAATGTTTCTTTCTGGTTCGCTCGGATTAGGCTCGTCAGACCACACATTACTGTTTCCGATACACGCATAGAGGATAGCAGACTTTTTCACTGATACGGTGTCAGTCTCATTCACAGCAGCGATAAATGCCTTTGCATTATTGATCGACAATTCTTTGGTTGGATATGTGTATGTTGGCATCTAACTTATTGTCCTGTTATGTAATATGCTTTAGCCGATGATATGCTCGTATTCGACCATGTCACATGCGTTGTTGCTTGCGTTGCACTCGATACTATATTTAGTGGAAGTCTATAGTACTGATTGGCAGAAACTTCCAATATAAATACGCCACCATTAATAAATTCATTCTGCATATCGCTGTTAACACCAATAATGTTTTGACTGCCGTTGGCGATCGAGAATGTGCCAGTAGCTTGAATCCGTGTTACGTTATTGGCTGTGACTACAACGTCAGCAGCAATGTCAGAACTTGATTGATATTGTCCAAACAAGTTCTGTCCCGCTGGATGTGCAAGGTCTAATACAACATCTCTATATCTTTGTAAACTTAAAGGTGTCGCTATCTCGTATGAGAATTCTTGATACTTATTGCTATCTTGTATGATTCCTCGCTTTGTAGAAACGTGACTTCTAGAGCTAGAATAATATCCTTCAGAGTTGGCTACATTCTGTAACGTCAGATTCGCCAGTGCTTGCGTTGAGTCCGTTCTGCCTGACTCGGCAAAGCGCACGAGTTCATTCTGCTCATGTGAGAATCCTGAATCAACTACACGGACACCAGTTATCGTGCCGTCAGCGCCTATGTCTGCACGAACCGATGCGTTATCACCTAACACGCCCCTATCAACAATCTTCACAATCTTTGCTGATCCAGTTGCAGTTGGCGTTCTGGTATCTGTAGTTCCAGGAACATACTCAGAGCCGTGGATATTTATTGCTACTGTTGTGTTATTGGCAAAACTTATGTTTCCAGGACTTCTCTGTAACATCTTCTGCCAGACGCGAATCGTTGTTTCATAAGTTCCATTAGCATGAGCAATTGTAGCTGGAACATTGCTCCCTATCACACCACCTTTAATATCACCGCTTGCGCCAGTAGATGTTTGTGCGACTGCATCATTAGTGTCTAATACTGTTACTTGCGAATCGCCCGTACCCCAATTGACATTATCAGACTGTAGTGTGAGATACTGCTCACCAATACCTAATGCGGCAATGTCATTCTCTCTGACAATAACGTCTGGAGCGACAGTAAATCCAGTACCGCCAATACGGTTTGATAATCTGTCGATAGATCCGAATATGTTATTCTTAAAGATAAGTGAATCACTCAAAGAAGTGTAAGCGTTCTCATATGCAGTATTGGATGTTGTGTATGCAACATTGCCGACTATTGTGGCAGAACCTGTTTTTGCTACACCTTCACCTTCTTTGAATCCTTGGAATGGACCAGTCTGGAACTGGTGTGCTATTGCTGATGTTGTGTTAGAAGTGACTCGCGCTTTAACTAAGTTCCTATACACCCCACCCTTACCATATGCTGCATTGGTCAATGCAGGAGAGAATGCTGGTGTTACTGTAATTTCATTTGCGCTATTTACTGCGGTGACTCTTCGACTAGTCTGATCGCCTGCTTTGATAGCATCATGCTTTGATAAATTGACGCCAACATTTGTTCCTGTTACTGTTGTTCCGCTACTGCTGATTGTTCCTGACTGAACTGTATTGGCGAGAGGCAAATGTTCATATCCTCCAGGAGTATCAGAGATAACATGCTTAACAACACCGAAAGAATATAATTCGTCTCCAGTTATTGCTGAGTCTGCAGTGTTAGCTGTATTAGGCTCATCACCAACAAACTCATCTCCTACCACAACAGTTGTTCCTGCATTGTTAGCAAATTCAACTAGATGGTATCCGATAGTATTTGCATGGAAGGCTGTGACCTCACCCATGTTTGTGCCTGAGTTTTTTTCTGAATTGGTCTTGAAAATAAATTCGCCTTTACCAAATTCGCCTGCAACAGCCGTATCATTATCTACAAATTGACTATCTTCTTGCTTTCTTTGATATGATGTTAGATAGCCCACTTCTTGCTGAGCACCCCAAATAGATGCGCCAGATACACCATCACCAGTATATTGAAATCCGTTTGGACCAGTTGTGTTCTCTGTTATTTGCATGCCGATACGCCAGCCAGTGCTGGTGCTAGCAGGATTAGTCCTGCTTGAACATCTCCACCAACCGTTGCCCGCAGGTTCTATCTTAGTGTCTGTCCACTGAGTTCCTGCGTGGACAACTTTACCTAAATCAATATCAAATATAGGGTAGTTAGCGCCTCTACTTAGTCCTCTGAAATTGATATATCTCTTAGACCCTGCAGCAATCGGTTTAGCATATACAGAAAATGTGTAGTATACGCTGCCATCTCCCTCGCCTGCTCTCGCAGCACCCTTAACACCAAGAAAATGGTCTGTGTCTGTTTCTGTGCCTTCTATGAGGTTCTCAGCGGTTGTTGAACCATCTGGCGCAACAACGTCATTTGATGACGGAACATCACTTCTAGATGAAGTCCAGTGATCATTCTCTTGTATTTCTTCAGTGTCTCTGAGCATATTTCTGATAGAAGAAGTGAATAGACCGAATGTGTCTACTTCTAATACTGCAGCGCCATCAGCCGATGATGCTCCAATTGCAACAATAGTGCCATTGGCATATGATGAGCTGCCATATATCTTATCACCAACTGCAAAAGCAGCGCCAGTATTGGCAACCAAAAGTCTTGCGTCTTTGTTATCTCTATAATGTTGGTTATCAACTACTTCTTCGAGTTCTGGGAAGCCGAGAGTTGGAGCGCCAATAATCGTATGTTGGAGTGTCGACATTAAATTATTGGTGTTTGTGCCATCAGTAACTGTAGGAGCAAGTGTGCCGAATATGTTATTACTAGCAATCAAGTTGGTGTTCATTGAAAGGGCAAAAGTGTCTGTGAGATCACCAAGACCGATTTGAAAAGATCCAGGAGTAATACCGTCACCTGCGATAACTGACCCGATGCTGACCGTTGTGCCGCCAACCTGACTGTCTGTGAATCCCGCAGTATAACCTGAACCGCCATCTAAGATACTAAATGTCAACGCACCACCAAGGTCGACTGTTTCTGTCACAACAACCTTACCAAACGCACCAGTCTTTTCTGAGATTATGTCAACAATGTCGCCAGCAGCATATTGTGCTCCAGCGTCTTGAATAGTAATTTTAGAGATACCAGCTTCAACGGTGATCGTATGTCCTGACAAATTAGCATCGGAAGCGAGAGAGACAACTTCTAAATGGTTGAATGACCCTTTAACATTCGAGACATTGATCTGCATCAAGTCTCTGCCGTTTATAACACGACCAACCACATCTTCGACAAGAGCTTCAGCTTTTGATTCAGCACCACGAATTGTTTTGCCGATAAGCGCATAGTTCTTTTTGTTGTGTGTCGTAACAAGATAGCGATCTAAGTTCCAATCACCGTCCGAAACCTTGAGCATCTGATCCGCAGGATAGTTTATCTCTACAGGCTCATCGTAAATTGCTCTGAATAATAGCTTGTATGAGGCGATTGTCCCTCTAGAACTATTATAATTTTTTATGTATTTCGCTAACAGCTTCTTATCAGAAGCGACATTATACGGAACCGATGGCAATAAAGTTTCTTGGAAGTGTGTCAAATACTCATCAAGAGTTGTATTGATGTTACGATAATCTTCTAAATTCTGTATGGCGTCAGTCAGCTTACCGTTCTGTTCCATGTATTCATAATACGCTTCCACAAAGGCAAGAAAGTTCTCGCCCTCTTCTTTATAGAAGTCTGGAAACTGATTCGCGACAACAGCTGATAGTTTCGATTTTATAGTCATTAACCTTGCTCGCCGTATACATTTATCGTAGCGTCGGAGGAATTCATAAGCAATATTTGCTCTCTCACCGAATTAATATCAAAATTCTCTGGCTTGGCTGAAACTTTGATTTGTATGTCAGCATATGCTGTCGGTGCAAAGTTTGTGATAACAATCTCACCTGTAGTATAATTTACTGTTCCTGCAATGTCGACGATCGTGACTTTGGCGTTAGCGTCACTGTATCTGAAGATTGTGGCGTTTCCTGCCCCATCATCACCAAGATATGCAGAGAATCCATTATAAGTGAACTCGGTTGACTCGATAGTTGATGGTCTCAGCTCATTCTGGAAAGACAACAAAACGTTTTCCGCAACATTGACGTTAGGAACAAACCTTTTCTGAACTTTAATAGCAGCATCATTATTTAAGATTGTTGTAGAAGTGTTGTCGAGCGCACGAACAAACCGTGAATATCGCAGCTTATTACCGAATCGCTCTAAGTTAGTTGAAGCAAAAGAGTCGATTGAATCCCGAATCATCTGCTCCACACTGCTTAATGACAATGTGGTTCTTGTAGTGTCATAGTATGTGGATATTGTCGGGATCAAGTACACATAATCAGCATCAATGATCACGGGATCAATGGCTAGTGGCGTTCTGGTTTTAATTGATTCGCGGATCGCCTGCTTTCTTGTTGCTGTAGCAAACTGCTCATCAAACGGTTTGACCGCAATATAAACTTTACCATAAGCAGGTGGTGTTGCTTCTTCACCGCCATAAGAAATAACAGACTGGAGGTCTGGGTTTTCACTTAATAATATTCTTTGATAGTCATTAGCAACAACGGCACGGTTTTGTGTCTGGAAGTTTCTAGGAGCATTGAACTTTATTGAATCGACATCCTCTTGACTTCTGCCGCCTGCAGCGTTCTTAGTCACTGCAGTGATCGTGGCTGTTGGCGTTGGTGTTAGACCTGTGGAGATACTTTCAACAGAGAACGTATTTGCACCATTAGTAGCATCACCGCTACATACGAGATATGACGCTTTGATGATATTGCCTGATTTAATAGCTTTACCAAGACCGCCTTGCCCAAACACCAACTCATATTTTTTGTCGCTCGCTTCCTCAAGGAAGAATACTGGAGACGTTTCAAAAACCTGATTGACATTTGTTGCTCTAGTGAACTCAGTCACTGTGCTATCTGCAGCTGATTCTTGGACGCTTACAGTGATGCTTGTAGTATCTACGCCGTTGTTTGGAATAACATATCGAACTGGATTAGAAGCACTTGCCGTCCACGCATGCGTGAGTGGCTCGCCCTCTTTAATCGTGATCGTTTTAGAGAAAGTTCCTGTCGCACTCTGGTCAATCTTTTCTACTTGAGTCGTCACATATGTGTATGTAACATCATCAATAGATGTAGTGAACTTTGAGTTCTTTGGTACAGTGAACTGAGGAACACTAGCAGCAACGCCAGTGAAGTTCAGTGTCACATCAGCCGTTGCGCCGATAGCAGAAATAGGAACGTATCCTAATTCCTTTGCTCTCGATACTACAGAATCACGCTGCTGGGCTGTGTCTAAGAACATCTCGTTACCGATCATGTTCAAGTAATATGCATTGTAGTGCGTATTATATGCCAAGACATCAAGAAGAACTGACATAGCAGATCCTTCAAAGTCATAGTCCTTGAACTGTGATTGGGTGCTGAGATATGTCTGAAGATTGGTGCGGATATCCGCAAAATCTAATTCAGTAACTTGTAAATATGTATTTGCTGCCATTACCTGACTCTTTCTAGTATAACGTCTAATACGACTGGTTCTGGATCGTTGAGTACCATAAATGCTACTGATACAGTCAACATGTGTTTTTCTCTGTTTTCTTCAACTAACACCTCAATCACATCAGCACGTGGCTCATAGTTCTTTATGACCTCGCGAATCGCAGATTCCATTTGCTGTTTTACTGCTGCGGTGAATAGTTCGAATAAGTAATAACGAATACTACAACCAATGTTCGATTTGAATGGTCGTTCAAAATAGTCCGTTAGCACCAATGACTTGACTGATTGTCTAACTGCTTCTCTGTTAGTCTTGCGTGTGAGTGCCCCAGTCTTTGGGTGTGCGAAGAACCCAAGACCGATGTCACTAAACAATTCTTTTTTAGTCTCTGCCATTTCTCTCTACTTATTGAGTGTTTTTAGATTCTTGTATTTCTTTTCGTCTGTCTTTACACAGCTTTGAAATTTCGGCTAATGCCTTTCTAGCTCTGGTTCCAGCTGCTTTATTGCCTTGACTAAACTTCTCATTCTCAGCATTATATAACTCAAACAAACTAATTAAATTATCATGTATCATAAAATAAACCTTGACTTGTAATTGAAACTCATGTATAATAGAGATGTACTTCTCTAAGTATTGTAATCTATTTATAACGCCATTTAACCGCCAGCGAAAACATTACCTGAACCAGTAGCAGCAGCATTACCAACCCACGATCCATGACCGCCAGTTGCATCGCCTTTACGATGTACCGCAATACCATTCACGGACACACTACCTGAACCACCAGTCGCAGGATCGCCGCAACCAGTTTTATCGCCAACCCTTACAGCAGCCGCACCATTTACAAACACATTACCTGACCCTGCAGCATATGATGTTTTGTGGAATGGGCTGGGTGTTGGACTTGCGTGTCCAATGTGTGAGTCTGTTCCTTTTCGTACGATAGCAGGCATTAGTTTAGATCAATCCTTCCAGCGTCCATGTCAATAGCTGAACCGCCATTAATGTCCATAGAAGCAGCAGATGTTTTCTGGCTTCCAGTGTAATCTTCGGTCACACTACCACCAACAGATTCGACTATGTTGTCAGTGATCTTTGTTGTTTTACTTTTGCTGTATGTTTCTACAACCTCACCACCAATAGTTTCGTTCTTATCGCCTGTCACATTAATGTTCCAGTCACCGCCAATGGTTGTGTTGCAATCCTGATCAATGAATAGATTACAAACACCTTTAATATGCACATCATTATTAGAGGCAACAATAGTATAATTGTTATTTACAATGTGAGTTACACGATCGCCGTTTGGATGCACTTCATAAAACGTTCCGCTCTTATGGCGTTCACGTATTCTTTCTGCGTCTGGCGTATCGTCATATTCTTTGGTGTGTCCAGACTCTGATTCATATACATGGTTGTATGGATATACAGCAGCATAGGGAGCAGCAGGCTCAGGTATGGTAGTGTCAAGCTCATGTACCTTAGTGTTCTCGCCACGAGCTAGTTTGTTTACATCTGGAATATTGACTTCTGTTGGATACTTACCATTAGGATCATTAAATCCAAGTGCGGTGTCCGCAAGGTTAGTTGGGATGCCTGCTAATGACCCGAGGATCATTGGCTCCTGAGCACGCTCTCCATCTGCGAAGAATCCGATAACCCATGAGCCTTCAAACAGACCAGTAGGTGAATTGCCAAAACCGCTTACGGATGCCGAGCTAACACCATTGACTGGAATAGCCCATGGCAGTTCATTGGTAGGGATTGCATCTAATGATTCATTATGCCAACCATACGCACGCACGCGAACCCGACCCAACTGAACTGGATCGTTTCTATCTTCAACTACACCCACAAACCAAGTGAAGTCGCCTCTACCAATATACTCTCGCATTATTTACCTTTTGTTTCTGCATGTTTCAGAAACGATAACAAACCATTTTTTAACGCTTTTTTGGTGCTTTCTTTTTGATCCACTCCATCACTGAGGTGATCGAACTCGACTTCTTCTGAGCTAACTTTTCTTTCTTCCGCGTTTTGCTTTTGGCTTTTTTGCTTTGGGTTGCTCATCTAATTGCTCCACATCATGTTTCGGCAGTTTAATTTCTTGTAAGAATTCTGGCTGCGAAGTTTTCGCTCCAGCAACTTCAGATAAGAACTTTTCTCTTTGTGATCCAGGTAATGGCATTTTTACATCCTCGGTTCGTCTATTGTTGATAACGCATCCTTCGGAGCGTTTTGTTTAATCCAATCAAATACTTGTTTCTGGACAACCGATTCTTTTGAGAAAGGCTTTCCTTCTTTCTTCAGACGCAAGTATGTGAAATCTTTTACTACAATATTACCACCTTTACCAACAAAAACCTTTCCGTCTTTGTTGAGTCTTGGTATTGTGTTTTCTCTATTATTAAGAATGACATTTACTTGACCGTCAACACCTCTCGGCAAGTTACCTTTGACAATCTCGGACATTGTTTGGGCAGCACCCTTGTGTGTCTTCAGGAGAATATCATCAGGCACTATGCGTGGTCTTTCTTGGTTGTTCTGAACAGCAACTTCATACTTTGTTAAGACCCAGTTTACATGAATGTCTTTGGGCTTATATCCTACAGCCTCGACCAACTTCAAAACTTCGGTCATTTGTTTTAAATCTTTCAATGTGATATCAAATACGATGTTTGGTAATGTGCCTTTCTTGGCAGAACCTGATCGAACAACATCATTCAACATTGCGGTTAATGAGTTTTCTTTTATTTTAAACTTCTTTGTGAACTCATGTAGCTTGAATACATCAGCTGGCTTACTGAGGTTCAATCCCTTTATCTCTGGATATTTACCTTTCAACTCATTGATTTTAAGGAATGCTTCTTTCCACACATCAACATCACGGACTTTAAACTTATCACCTTCCATAAAGTTGGCTAAAGCAAACCCTTTACCAGAACCTGCGCCTCCAGCAAGGAAAACAATCTGTCCATAACGAGCGCCGTTATTAAACATGATCAGCTTCTCTTCAAGCTGTTGGTATTGTTCCATTAATTGCTTTTCTTTAAACGAGAGAATCATACTTTTATACCTGTGTCCTTGCCGCATTCCATTATTGTAGTTGATGTATCGCCATTATTGCCTAGCATTTTTTGGCGAACTTTTGTTACGATATACTTACCACTCAGGTATTTATCTTCCCCGTCTTCTTGGTCTTCCGTGATGGCTGATGGTGGGATTGTCAAATAAATGACATCACCAACATCAATTTCACTGTCTCCAGGAACAGTAACTTCCATCATCGTATTGAAGATGTGAGTAGAGTATGAGTCTGTGTGTCCTGCAGTTTCATTAGACGTTTTCGGTAATGGTTTCTCGGGCTGGAAGTTTGTGTCAGAATCTCTGCCGTGGTCTGTTGTGAATAGTCTTGATATTGATGGCTTTTCTATAAGACCTGCAATTTTCAACGACTGTAATGTCTTAAACTTATCAAAGTGTTTCTCATAATCAAAGTTTGTCACACGCTTAGTCTTTTTAAGTAGATCGATGTGTGTTGATTGCGTTTTGTATAAACCTTGTTCTATATTGTCTAAGAAATTAGCTTGCTTAATTACATTAAACGACATTATTTTATTTCGATCATAATTCTTTTCTGCATCGCCAACAGCTGTGTCGCTATTCATTATAGCATATGTAAATGTTTCTTTAACCTCTTGCTGGACAAGAGATCCTATATTGCGATAATTAAATCCATGACTATTCTCATAGAAAACGTAGTATGGGATGTGATCATCAGAGTCTGACTCATCAGCAAAGAAGTCTATAGTATCATCAACAGAAAGGTTTGGTATTATGTAGCGTTGTGCTCCTGTTGTCTCGTCTATGGTTGGAGGCTTACTTACTTGGAACCCACAAACAGTTCTTAGATCATAATACAAACCATTAATAACTGGATTATAGAAATACTCTTTCATAACAGAGCTAATCATATTAGAAATTTTATTGCCACCACCGTTACCAAACGATTTGTGTACCTTTTGTGAAGCGTTCGTCACAGCTTCAATGCTAATGCCTGTGAGGATATATGCTTCACTTCTTTCGGCAATCTTACTTCTATCTGACAATTCATATAGCGAGAATATATGATTCTTCCACTCAAGATCATCACTATTTGATCTATATGAAATGCACAATAGTTCTAGCCCGCCAAACCCGCCTTGCACGTTAGAGTCTGGATCACCCTTGAGCGTATTGATAAGACCGACTGAATCGTTGATAACAATTTCACAAGTCATATAATGCTCAAACAGATTCTGAAAGATGCTGAAGTCTAATACTAGATCTTCAATCTCAATTACCTGCCCTGATGATGATACAAGTGTGAATGACCTGACATCAACGTCTCCAGGTTTATTGTATCCTACTGCACTATCGCCTGTCATTGCCATTATTAGATGCCATTCCTGAGTACATTTTCAACTTCATCACGTACAGTTGGTAAGTATTTAACATCCAACAATTCGATGTCGCGCCTTTTTTCATTCAACTCTACTTCGTAATCATACTTTGTCACGCCAGCTACATTATATTTGTATGCACTGTCGGTTGCGTTGAATGTTGTCAGGTCAACGACCAATACCCTTTCTTCGATTATAGTGCCGTCAATAAGAGTTCGTTTTTTGGCTGGTGTGTCGACACCATTCGCATCTCTATGTCTGCAGAATATCCTATACTCATGGATAGTGCTCTGAGCTGTAGCAACAGAACCATACTTTCCTGCGACGAAATTCTCGAAGTTATCTCCGAATAATGGGAAGTCGCGCAACACGTCATTCATATCATTAAAGTGCATAACCAACCAAGAATAATTGGCGCTGCCATAATACTTCTCGGCTATTGTGTCTGGGCGGTCACCCTCTTGAATTTGATAATCATAAAAGACCAGTGCTCTATCTTTTAGACTTGAATCTACTTTAAATCTGCGCAAGATGTTTGTTAGCTTAACCGTTCGGTTTTCGTTTGTAATATCATGCGGTGTTGTTGGGAAATATGAAAAGTATTTTGACATTAGCTGCTTTCTCCTCCAACTGAGAACCCTGTTTGATTCGGATTGTCCATATCAGATTTAGTGATGATTTTCATTTCTTGGAATTGTAATGTTATCTCAACAGAAACAGGAGCGCCAGTATCTTCGAAGAACAAAGGGACTCCTTGCGAATTATAACTGATGTTTAAGTTCTTGAGAACACAATCGCCAATAGAATATAAGTTACTTGAAATGCTATCAGCAAAGTTGATCACAAACTCATCGGGATAACTGAATGCGAGATTGCCCGCAAAGAAGTCTGGGTGCATATGGTATTTAAAGGTGTTGATTATCTTTTTAATCTGCTCAGACTCTTGCATGTTTCGGGCAATAAATTTATACGCAAACTCATGCTCTCTGAATCCAACACCCTTGAACATGACAGCCATATGAGGGTTTATTGCAATGCCTTCATTCTTACCGATACCTGCCGCAACACCACCTGCTGTAGCACCACCCGCAAGCAACGCACCAAGACCACCACCGACCGAACCTGCCGCCGCTGTTGTTGCCGCAGCCGCACCAGCAGATAACAATTCTTCACGACCACTACCTGTGCCAGCAATAGCGCCCTTTATCTTTGAGCTAATTAGATTGCCGATATCGCCGCCAGAGCCAGCAAAATCAACCTGCCCAGCAGCTGCGCCCCCAAATACACCAAGCTCAGCATTCTCATAGTCTGCGCCATATGATACATTCAGGTTTGATGGTATAGGGAGAATAATGTTTCTTGTCACTCGCTTAATTGGCGCGACTTCTCTATTCTTACGATTCGTCTCGATAACACTGAAGATCATATAGTGATCATTATCAAGTGTTGACGGGAATTGTAATTGGTCTTGTATCTTTGGATTATCAAATAGGTTTGCTAAAGGACTCTTTACAAGATTGCCTCTTTTCTTTTTCTCAAGCAACTCATTAAAGTTTGCGTTTACCGAGATCCCATTCTTACCAATAGAAACACCAAAAGCGCCTTGTCCAGCAGCGCCCGCTATGCTCTCCAACTTTCCTGTAGCAGAAGCAACTACGGACTTGCCTGCTGATGTCAATTGTTTAAGACTTATTTTTGGCATTTAACTTACCTTTATAAATATGCGTGTTGTATTACAATATACTCTATTTATAAGGAAAGGTGTGAGCAAATTCTACAGCGGTAAATATCAATGTAAGTTTCCTGAGAAATATAAGGGAGACTCTTCCAGCATCACATACAGGTCGAGCTGGGAGTTAAATTGTATGTCATACTTTGACAAGAACCCTGACATAATATGGTGGGCATCTGAGCCGTTCCCCATTGGCTATCGTTCACCTATTGACGGAAAGAAACACCGTTACTTTGTAGACTTCTTAATTAAAACAAGTAACAAAGAAGTGATAATGATTGAAGTGAAGCCATACGGACAGACGCACGCCCCCAAAGCACAGAAGAGATTGACAAAAAAGTATTTAAATGAAGTTAAAACATGGGGTGTGAATCAAGCTAAATGGGAAGCTGCTGTAGAGTATTGTAAGGACAGAAATTGGAAGTTTCAGATACTTACCGAGAAAGAATTGTTCAAGAAGTCTCCTAAATAGTATCAACAAGAGGATAAGATCATCGCTTCAGTATTCGACGACATGTTACTTAAAGGTGTGCGACAGGGACAGATCCCAGCTCGTACCCAAGCTGCCAGAGATTGGTACAGAGACAAGGCACGCAAGCAAAGAAGTGCTTCTGCGTATCCATCAAACATACTCTCTGATATGGATAAATCGAAACGTGTTCTGATTGGACGTATGTATCATTTTAGATACGATCCAAAGGGAGCAAAGACACTGCCATACTACGATAAGTTTCCGCTTATTTTTATGGTTGGTCCAGCAGCTGGTGGGTTCTATGGAATTAATTTACATTATCTTCCACCTCAGCTTCGTGCTAAATTGATGGATTCATTATATAGTATAACAAATAATACTAAGTATGATGCGTCAACGAAGCTGAAAATCTCTTACGATGTACTAAATAGTGCTTCTAAGTATAAGTATTTTAAACCGACTTTTAAACATTATCTTTCGAGTCAGGTGAAGTCGGAGTTCATAGAGATAAATTCCACTGAGTGGGACACAGCTTTATTCTTACCGACCGAAAGATTCGAGAAAGCAAGAAAGTCAAAAGTGTTTGCGGACAGCAGAAGGATGTTAAAGTAATGCCATTTAGTGTAAATGACATAGTTTCAAGTATCAACATTGGTGGTATAGCAAAGGGATCACACTTTGATATTTTTATACATGGTGCTGGCGATGGCGAGACTGAGCGAGACATGCAGTATCGCGCAGACGCGACTGAACTTCCAGGACGTGGAATATCGACTGTGGAGCATTCGTTCAACAACTATGGTCCAATCAATAAAGTTGCTTATGGTCAAACGTATGGTGACATCTCAGTATCTTTCTTATTGAGTGAGGATATCCGTGAGAAAGAATACTTTGAGATTTGGCAAGACCAGATGGTCAACACTGGTGCGTTTAATCCAAGCGGCAACGCTCGCACACGAGCGGTCAATAATTCATTCAATGTCAGATACTTCGACAACTACGCAAGAACTATAGTGATCAGACAATATGGTTCTACTGGTGAATTGCGGTCTATCCACACATTGAACGAAGCATATCCAATTGTAATAAATCCTATTGCTATGGCATGGGGTGAAGAAGCACCATTGAGAATGAATGTTACGTTTGCGTACAAGAACTACACATGTGTGTTCAATAAGCAAAACCAATCATCCAAAGGTATTGGTGGCAGCTTTAAGATTGATAGAGACGGTATTTCTGGGAGCATAAGTATTCCAGGATTCGGTAACATATCAGGTGCATTTGAAAAGGGCAAAGCCAAGCTCGCGAGCATTAATGCTCAGATAGGTGGTGTGAAGAACAAAATTGCAGTGATAAAAGGTTTATTTTAAATAATTAATATAATATAGTCGGAGAACATAATGAGTTTACCCCAGTTAACAGCTCCAGAATTTGTTACGAAAGTACCATCTACTGGTAAAGAAATTAAATATAGACCATTTTTGGTGAGGGAAGAAAAGATTCTTCTTATGGCACTTGAAGGTGGTGATGAGAAAGAGATAGGGAATGCGATCACTAATATCCTATCATCGTGTATCATCAGTAAGATCGATATAGATAGCCTTGCGACATTTGATGTAGAATATCTATTTCTGAAGCTCAGATCAAAGTCTGTGGGTGAAGTTATTGAATTGAAACTTGCCCATAGCGACAAAGAATCTGTATGTAAGCACCGCACAGACGTAGTAATAAACATTGATGAAATTAATGTGGGCGGTGACATTAGTGACGGAAAGATTGACTTGAATGGTGAGCTTGGAATCAAGTTGCGATATGCTGGCATGAACGATGTCAATTCGCTTGATACAAATTCTACATCTCAGCTTTTTGAATTGGTTGTTAGTTGTGTTGAATACATCTATGATGCTTCTGAAGTCTACGATGATTTCACCAGAGACGAGATGTCTAAGTGGCTAGAACAATTAGACACAGCACAGTTTAAAATGATTACAGATTTTTTCCAAGCAGCACCAAAGCTGTCTCACACTATTGAATGGACATGTCCTGAATGTGGCGAGAAAGATAGCTTGGTTCTGGAGGGTATGCAAAGTTTTTTTATGTAAGCATGGTGCATGACTCATTAGCAAATATGTACCAGTTGAACTTTGCAATGATGCAGCATCATAAGTATAGCTTGAGTGAACTCGACAATATGATACCATTTGAACGAGATATCTATGTTACTTTATTGAAACATCATCTCGATGAATTAGAAGAACAACAAAAGAATCAAAAATAGGGGTTATAATGTCAGAAGAAAAGGTATTCCATCCAGCCGATACAAATGGTGACGGTAAGGTTACTGCTGAAGAAGAAGCAATGTACCTTGAGTTTAAACGCAAAGAGCTTGAAGATCAAGATGCTATGCGTGATGCTCAACGCAACATGACATGGTTCGCATTGGGCGGATTATTGTTATACCCATTCGCTGTTGTACTCGCCTCACTAGCAGGCTTAGACGAAGCACAGAAGACTCTGGGTAGTATGGCACCAACATACTTTGTTGCTGTTGCTGGTATCGTTGCGGCGTTCTTTACATCACAAGCAATGAAAAAGAAATAGGAATAGAAAATGGCACTCCCACCAATTGTAACTGAAGCGATGCAAACGTCTATTGATGCGAATAGACGTGCTGCTGAACAATCTCAAGCATTCTCTGATCAGGTTAGAAACTTCAGTTCTGGTATTGGTGAGTTGAGTGCCGCTAGTATGGCACTTAATCAGTTTGCCAAAAGAGATAAGAAATTTAAAAATCCATTTAAGTCTATTAAAGAGTCATTTGATAAGACTAGTTTTGGACAAGCAAGGATACAGAAACGTGAAGAGGAACAACTAGCCTCTAAGATCGGTATCACCCGCGAAGAACTTCTTCTATTAAAGTCACAGAAAGAACTCGCAGACTCGCAAGAACAAGTTGCTGAATCATTCAGAGCCAATGCTGCAGAGTATGGGATCAATCTTGAAGGGATCAGCACAAGTTTCAATGATGTAGGGCAAATGCTCTTACAGAATGGTGAGGAAGAAGCCGCAAGTCTTGAAGAAACTCTTGGTGCTAATAATATATCTCTATTAAATGAAATGCGTTTGGCTAGAGAAGCCATTGCCGCAGGTTCTAGTGAGGAAGAACTAGCTGAGATGTTAGCCGCATTTAGGGCTAACCAAGCTGAGTTGGCTGCGCAGAATGAGGAGGTCAATGCAAACGGCGATTTGTTGATCGGCACGCTACAAGAAAACTTTAACGACCTGATACAATCTAATGAAGAACAACAAGCAAGTTCTGAAGAAGCCACAACATTCCTACAGCGTATGGCTAGAGGATTGTCAGGCAACAATCTAGCAGGTATTGAGAATGCGAGAGAGCAAGGCAGACGCGACGAAGTAACAGCAGGGATATTTGAAGATATCCGTGATAACTTGTCATCAATGGAAAAGGCTTTGATTGAGGGATTTGGTGATCTTCTTGATGTAGCCGCAGAAAAGGCTAGTAAAGGCATTGGTCTTGGTCTTGGTTTACTCTTAGCGCCTATTGCTTTGGCTGCGGGTATGCTCAGCGGTTTAACGCATTCACTAAAGCAATTAGCAAGAACAGCTAAACTATTCACTCGAATTGCCATTGTCAAGCCTCTCCAAGCGTTAGGAAGAACGTTCGTTAAAATTGGTAATGCTATAGCCCCTAGAAAGATGGAAGCAGCGGCTAAGGCAATTTCAAACTTCACTACAAACACTGCGGCATTCTTCAAGAGATTATCAACGCCATTAAAGAATGCGTCCAAAGCATTCAAAGCTGGATTGAATGGATTACGAGTATTCAGAACAGCAACTGGACAGTTCGGTAGACTTGGATTCTTTGGCACGATCGGTAAAGGCATCAATAAGGTCAAGACGTTTTTGACACCTGTTGTAGAATTCTTCAAGAGCATTGGATCAAAGGTCAAAACTGCGTTTAGTGGTGTTGGTAGGATAGGCAAATTCTTGGGCGGCATTGGTGAAGCAATGAAGCCTGTACTAAAGATCGCCAGTTCGATTGGTCGAGTTATTGGCAAAGTGTTCTTTCCTATAACAGTCCTTATGTCAGCATTTGATGGTGTTATGGGATTCATAGAAGGATTCAAAGCCAATGGTATCATAGGCGGAATAAGCGGTGCGTTCTTTGGCATCATTGACGGTCTTGTTATGAAGGTTCTTGATCTAATTAAGGATTTGGTCAGTTGGGTTGCCGAGAAACTAGGATTCGCTGGAATCTCTGAAGCACTAGATAGCTTTTCTTTCTCTGAAATATGGCAAGGTATTGGCGATAAGGTTCAAGAATTTATTAGTTATATCAAAAACTTCTTCGGGAATCTTATCTCTTCAGGCATAAGTGGAATTAAGAAATTATTCGGCTTTGGTGGTGATGAAGATACGGCTGAGCAAGAGAAAAATAAAAAGAGAGCCGCCAGACTGCACCAAAAAAATAAAAATGCTGCCAGTGGGAGAAATTCCCAAGAAGAGAAAGATGCCGACAGCCTAAATTTAGGCGAATTATTAAAGTTCAATGGGGCAGATGCATCTGACGGCGCTGAGGTTAATGCTAGATCGCAATCTGCTGCGGGAGCTGCGAACGTCATTACTGTAGTCGCACCACAAACGGCTAATGTTAATAACACTTCACAGAGTATGAATCAGACTGTTTCAATTCCAGCCACTGCTAATCCAAACAAAGCCCGTGGTCGAAGTGGTCGTAGAAATAGACAATACAGCTAGGTGAAAAAAAGGGAGACAAATTAATGTCTCCCTCCTTTCCTAAAACTCTAATCGAGTTTCTAGTCTTCTTCAGCCAACTTCTCAAAGAAAGATAATGAATCATCTTCCTCAGCTTCAGCTACTGGAGCAGCTTTAGCATCAGCCGCAGGAGCAGAATAAGATTCAGCTACTGGTTCAGCTTTAGCCGACGATTGATATGCTTGGTCATCCATAGCACTTGCTGTAGGAGCAGGTGATCCAGTAAGACCTAACACACGCTTCATCTTCGCTTCTAACTCAGCATAAGACTTGAAGTTCTTCTTATCAAGGAAGTCGTTCAAAGAGTATAAACCCTCATACACTTTCTCAAGAGCATCATCATCACCGTCTTGTAATTCGCTAGGCGAATCAAACTCAGACTTATCATAGTTGCGATATCCTTCAACCTGACGGATCTTCAGTTTAAAGTTAGCGCCTTCCCAGAAGTCGAATGGGTTGATTGCTTGCTCATCTTCGAATGCTGGATTCATTGCTTCGTTCAGCTTATCAAAGATTTTCTTACCAAACTTATAGAGGAATACTTTTCCTTCGTTTGATGGGTTTGACGGATCCTTAACAACCATGATATTGGCTGTGTAAGACAGTCGACGCTTTTGTTTACGAGCTTGATCTTTACCAGCATCAGTGCCGTTGTTCCAAAGCTGCGAGTTGAACTCACCGATTGGATCTTTTTCACCGATAGTAGTCAAAGAGTTCTCGATATACCAACCGCCAGTACCTTGGAAGCCGTGATCAAAGATACGAACCCATGGTAAATCTTCACCTTTTGGCTCAGGCAAGAAGCGAATAACAGCATAACCATTACCAGCTTTATCGACATCTGGTTTCCAGAAACGATCGTCGCCTTTCTTTCCTTGGGAGTTACTATTAAGTTTGGTAGATTCGTTGATTAGTTTATCAAGCGAATTGTTGCGGGATTTCTTGAGTGTTGCAAATGAACTAGCCATATATTTTATTCCTGTATTTACGATGTATGTTTTTATTGCGTTTTATCCAAAGCGAATCATCTTCATGATAAGCTAACATTATATAATATAAAAGGGATAATGTCAACCCCATTTACTAGTTTATTTATAAGAAACAAACTAATATATTTTCAGCACAATAGACTTCAACTTGCTTCTGTCTATTGGTGAAAATTCTCTTATAAACGGAGAGTATTTCCTGATGAGCGTAACTGTCTCATTCAAGACAATGTCATCATACTTCTTCCATCTATTTGTATAGCCGAGTAACTGGTCTAATAGAACCAAGGTTTCAAGGCTAATCTTATTCTGCGCATAGTGACGATAGAGTATCGGGTGATACCCATCTTTCATAACAAACAACTCATCAAAAGATTCTTCAACGTTGTAGAGATAATCCATCTCTTCGGAGAAGCTGTAAGATAATGATTCAATCTTTTTCTTCCAATTCTTCATAACAGTTTCGTTTGGTGCACTCATTAGATTACCGATCCATTGCTTTGAACCTGCACTATAATTAGCCACCAAGAACTTTATAAAATCGTCACGCTTGTATTTCCTTGACGCTTTCTCAAAGAAATACTTATCTTTACGAACTTGATATGATGATTCATTGGCTCTTACTTGGCCATTGTACTTGAAGAAGTCATATGAATCTCTTGTGAAGTGTTGTTGTACTGCAAGGTAGGTCTTGTAACAATCAAATCCTGACATAGTTTCTTCGCTGCTCATAATTAAATAGGTAGTCTTGCGCCCTTTTCCAAGAAGTTTAGATCTTGGGCTTCAACTTCTAGCTTACCCTTTATGGTTGTATTGAGTAACTTAGCTGCTATCTCAATTTCCATTTCGTTTTTCTCGCACCACCACACAACAGCATCTAGATAGGTCAACCTTTTCTCGATTACTGTCTTTTCTATAATAGTGCTAAACTTGGCTGTCGTCATGACATCAACCATGAACTACTCCCATCTATAAAATTTATGATCTTCAATTTCGATCGTTTTAAGTTTTGTTGCTGCCCAATCTGGGAAAACATAATCTGCATGATAATGTGTTGCTCCCTCAGTTATGTCTATTATACTACGATTAGTGGTGAATGTCAACATCAATTTTTTAATCTTATTATATGTTTTCCAATCATGGATAGTGTCAGGCTTACCGTCACACCACCAAGAGAATTGACATTTATGTTTGATTGGAATTGGCGTGCCGTCTCTCCAGCTATTGCGATAGAGGCTCTGTGTCACTACTTCTTTAATGGTGTTCGGGAAACGTCTGTCCGCAACCCTATTTAACGTGACGCTGGCAACAGCAAGTTGTCCAGCTATTCCTTGATTTCTAGCTTCAAAGTACACATTCTTCGCAAGCCATGTAACATCAACATCCGTGTATTCTGCGGCTGTTGCGGTTGTCGGTAACATCATCAATATCATCATCAATCTTTTCATAATCAATACCAGTCATTAATAATTATCATCATACCAATCGTTAGTGATCATTTCTATCCAAGCATGTGCTTTAACAAAGTCTTGGAAGAACTGAACCTCGGTCTCGTCAAAGATAGGATGCATAGCCATTACCATGACTTGTTTCCCCAGACAAGATATCTTTAATTGCCATCCATTAATTGTTATAACGTCAAACGATTTAAATTGCTCTGTCAATTCTCTTTTATTCTCGTCCCATTTACTCAACAGTATCATTCCTTTCCTTGAATAGTGCTATAGTTTCAATACATTTGTGTATATGATCATCACGCTTTTCCACAAACACTTGTGGCTCTGGTTCGTTTTCTACAGCGATGATAATGACAATTTGGTCAATAGGGATGCCAGTCCTTTCTTCAAACATCACACAATATGCTGCTGCTTGCTGAAAGTAGTTTCCGATAAATTCTTTCTTTTTAATCTTAGAGGCTGTCTTATAGTCAATGATTGACAACCGACCGTTATACTCAGCTACACAATCAACTCGTCCTGCAATACCTAGATAATCAGAGTAGAGCGGACACTCCTGAGCATAGACTAGCCCAAGCGTTTTGTCGAGTGTACCTTTGACGGAGTTGAACATTGCGCGTTCGTGTGGCAGGAACTTAGTTGAATCAAGCTCATTGTTGACATAGTCCTCACACATCTGATGGACGTTAGTCCCTCTTCGAGCAGCTTGAGTAGAGATGCGGTTGGCTTCTTTCTCACCAACCCGCTTTCTCCACTCAGCTATACCTTTCTCTGACAGAACACTCAGAACTGTTGTTATACTTGGATACGAACCCTTTGGCGTTTTGTAGTGACGCTTACCATTTATTGTTTCAGTATCTAGCTCAGTGAACTCTAGTTTCTTGTGCTCAAATATCATAGGAATCTCTCATTATTTAAGAACTAATTATAGCTTACCTCAAAGCAAATGTCAAGTAAAATATGATCTTTTTTAACTATAAATCCCCATTTTATAGCAGGTCTCTAGATACTCCCTAACAAAGTCTGAACGGACGATATCCTCTGGTCCAAAGTCTACGCTATCAAAGGAATCCATCCTAGACAGAACACCAATGAACTTTTCACAGCCTGATTCAGTACTGTATCGCTCGCTTGATAAATCGTCCTGCTTACCATCACCTGAGAATATGATTCTTGAGTTCTCACCCACTCGTGTGATTACAGTGTTTAGTTCTCCCCATGAAAGGTTTTGGAATTCGTCGACAAGAACAATAGCGTCATCCCATGTTTGACCACGGACGAATGAAGTTGTGGTGAATACCACTTTTTGCTTTTGTTTCAGGACTTGATATGCGTCACCTCTACCAAATAGATCGGTGAAGATTGCTTCGTATGGTGCTTCATAGACCTTGGATTTTTCTTCGATCGATCCAGGAAGAAAGCCCATATCTCTAGATGGAACAACACTTCTCACGATGATCAGTTGTTGCTTGTGGTCTATATTTTCCATGATGTCACGTATTGCTAAGTAACATGATAAATACGTCTTACCTGTGCCAGCGCACCCATGTAGAACGTTGTTGTAACCGTTGTTGTATGATCTAAAAACATCTCGCTGCGTATCCGTCAAAGGCTGGATCTCGCGGAGCGTTAGCCCCACTGACTGTCTGTTTCTTGCTCCCCTTGCCTTTTTATCTTTTTTCTTCTGCCTCTTATCAATATAATCGTCGAACTCAGTTATATTTTTGTTGCGTGCAAAAGTGGATGACATAGCGTCTCCTTGTGGATTAATTTCGGTTAGTGGATTGATATACTACGATGTATTATTTTCCTTATCTTTAACACGCTTCTGGTGTTTCTTAGCTATTTGATTGATTTTAGATTGCTTGACAGTACGTCCACCGACCTTGTCAGCCAGTACAGTATTTTGGTGTGCGTCAGCAATGCGTGAAAGGTTATCGTTCCAACCTGCATCTTTATTTGTAGTGGATGTGCCCGACACCAATGCTGGTGCTTGGGTGATCACTTGTTTGATGTGTGGGTTTTGTTCCAAGAACTCTTCCCTGCTTGATATAGACAACAGCTTGGTTTCGATCTCACCAGTGACTGTGTCTAAAAAATCGTATAACGGCATAATAAATCCAATAATGTATCATAGTATAATCTTATTTAGCAAAAGTAAATACTTCACCATTGCTCTCCAACAACAAAAAAGGGGAGACAAAACGCCTCCCCTCCCTTTTTACGATCTAAACTTAGAACTTGTATTTAACATTAGTTTCAAGTTTGTGTGACCAATCGTCAACATGGAAACTTTCTACTTTAGCTTTGAATGTGAAGTTGCCCACAGATTTCTGAACACCAGCTTCTGCTGATGTACCAACATCAAAGTTAAAACCATTACCAAACTTACCTAACTCAACATAGCCATTGCCAACAGATGTACCGATGCGGATGTCGCTTCGAGTATCATCAAAAGAGCCGAGAGAATCGAACTTATCAAACGCTACATCGTTTTCATAAACAACATAGCTGTCTGCAGATGCAGTAGCTGAAATAAATAACGCAACTAATGCGATCATGCTTGTTTTTAAAGTATTCATTTTTCTTTCCTATCTTTAGTTTTATTGATCACACTACACAGGATCGTAGAGTATGATATTAGCTCCTCTAATGGAACCAATTTGGTTGACTACGCTTTGTCCATCTAGCGAAGTCTTTTTTCTCATTTAAGTAATACGAACGGTATGCTTCAATCGTGTCCGCATTCTTACAATAATCTGGCATACATTGGGGGAATGGTGTCAGTCCAATGTCATCAATATTCTTTGGTGGCTCAGCAAGTAACTCTCTCAGCTTGCGATCCGTCTCGTGTACCTTACCATATCTGTAGGTGTATTCATCACAAAGGGCAGTAAACAATTCATAATGCCAGTTGTAGTTCTGTAGGGACATCCTTGTCCACACCGTACACGGATGATTCATATGAACCGCTTTATACAATAACAGGCTCTTTAATGAATCCGCAAGAACATACTGCTTCTGCTTGCGCCCAGTTGGACTACGTCCAATAACCTCAGTACCATCTAACATTCGATGCGTTGTTGACAACATCTGCGCGGCTTCAAGTATCATCTTCACCACATGCTTATCGCAATGTAGATGTGCCGCAGTAGTTGGTTCATTATCTAAAATAAATATATTCATAATATATAGTACATTATACCTTTAAATAGACTATTAATCAACCGTAAATAATTGCCTACGATCTGTTGTGCCAAGGTTCTCTGAATCGATCCTCTTTGGGAGGATTCTTTTTAGATTCCTTTTTCTTATCAGGATGGGTTGAGGGTTTATGGAACTTATCCATATTCTTCTTAACTGGATCGTTTTTCCCTTTCATTTGCTGCACTCTCCGCTTTTGCTGTGGCACAATCATCGACACCAGATGGCAAATCCTTTTTATCTTTTTTGCCGAAGATAGCATCATAATTATCACTAAACTTCTTGGTGTCAGTTAGTCTCTGTTTACTGCCTTTACCGCCATGAGTTTGACCACTCATATTATTCTCCTTATTGTATAAGCCATACGGCTAAGTGTGGAACGGTTACTGTTAATACCACAAGAGCACCTATAATTAAAGCAACGTTTCCTGTATCCCATGGATCCCATTTCATAATCTATTTCTCTCTCAATAAAACTTTGTTAGCCGATTCGACAACAACCTCATCGATAAGGTCAAAGTCTGGATCATGATGATCAAATGAGGGGATAGTACAAGTTGACTCAACAACCTCATATCTAGTAGGAAGATTATCTCTGCGAACATAACTAACTATGTTGCCGTTATCGCTCACTATCTTGTATATATTCATAATATATTCTCTCAATTCATTAAGTAATAGTTTGTATGCATATAGTGCTTACCCAAATATACAGCTCTCGACCAAAGTCTGGGGTTAGATTCACCACCTAGAGCACAATATCCTTTGTACGTTATCTGCACTCTCTATTTCTCCAGTGTCTTCTGAACCATACTTAACATGTTTGTCATACCACGCGACATCTGTAGCTGCTTAATAACATTAGCACGAACAGGAGTCTTCAGGCATAACAGAACATCTTTAATCTTCTGCGCTTCACGAGCAGTGACAGTCATCGTAACGCCGTCATCGGTCTTGACAGTATTAACAGCTCGGAACCGTTTGACATCTACCACTTCAGATGCCGACTTTGAATCTAGGATCTTGCCGAGCTGATCCCACATAGACATGTTCACAAACTCATTATCAAAATCATCATTAAACCGCAATTTACCATTCATCATATTATTCTTCACCTTTAAATTTTAATAAACTTTCTACGAGATTTTGAGAACTTTTTCATTGGTTTACTGAAGTGGATAAGGTCAGTAGAACCTTGCTTGATATACGCAACAAGCCACCCTTTGCCATCTAACACATAAGTGTGATTGGGTGTATTGTCTCCCCAGTCAGTGACTTCTTTCCACATCGTTAAACCGTTATACATATTGCGCTCCTATATCCATAAAATCAGCCGCAAGATTACCTGCTATGACAAACAAAGTCAGTATAATGAACAACTCAATCAAATCTTCTTTTTCCATTAATAATACTTCCAGATCAGATATCCAAGCCAAACAAGCCCAATAAAAGAAAGAGCCGCCAAAGAGTGTAGACCATACCACACAACCATCTCTAATGTTTCAATCATAGATATAATGGTCCAGTCCACTGCACAGTATATTCTTCAAAGATATTACCACGAGCCTTGTTAGTAGCTGGTGCGTTCCAAGATGCGGCTTTAAGAATATCACCACGTTTGAATTTGTCACCATCGTTCTTGACAACAAAACCCCATACGCTTCCGCCATTAATCAACTTAACGTATTTGCTACCACGATTACTGATCGTAAAATTATTGCCGTATTCCTTTAATTGCGAGTCATAGTATTCGTCATTGGTGAATTCACCACGCTCACGACCGTCAAGCATTGTTGCATAATCAGCGATGGCTGTGCGGCGCAATTCCTTAACCTGAGCGTCAAAATCATCCCAATCACTAAGGGTTGGTTCGGTATCTAATACAAATCGTGTTCTCATAAAGGTCTCTCTCATCAATTTATACAGCTATTATACTGGATTATGGGGCAGAAGACAACACTTATTTTGTCTTTTTTTAGACTATTTTTGTATAAGGATATAACTTTTTTGTATATGGGCTATTTACTAGCCATTAGGTATAAGCCGATATTTGCGAACGCATAGCCTATATAAGTCAATAACATAGCGGTGTTTTGGAACTTGAACCACTGCTCTAGACCGACATAGAGATAGATCGCACCAGTGAGCGCAATTAGGTGGCTGCTCATGATTCGGGCGAGGCAGGCTTCGAGGGAGCTTCAGGGACAGGTTTAACGGTAATGGGGGTGACATTCATGTTAGCGATTCTACGCTGCGCTGACTGGCGCTGTAGGTTTCTAGACTGGGACTGCATTCTTCGGGCTGCTCTCATACGTCTCTCCATTTATAGAACCTATATTATAGTACAATTTAGGTACTGGGGCAAGCCCTTTATTAGTTATTTTTCGGTATTTTTACCGTTTCCTGATGCGGCGGAGATCTCACCGTCATCATCAACATCAATGAATCCAGCTTTCTCTAGGTGCACTAGTATTCCCTCAACTCCGTCTTCAATACCAATTCTCTGTCCTGTTCTATATGACAGGTATGTTGAGATCGCTATAAACATTACAAAGATTATTTGCCATTCTACAGACATGTTATTCCTCTACGCTTTTCAGTTTCTTAAGAAAGGTTGATGTTCTAATGAAGATAACGTTTCTCAACTTGCCCAGTTCAGCTATGTATTTGGATACAGGAGCAGTATCTGGGATAATCATCACGAATGTAACATTCGAGTTTTGATTGGCGAACCACTGTAAATACTTCACACGATAAAAATTGTCGCTTTCATTTGACGCATATGGCTGGTCATAATGTGGAGTGCCTGAGTAGATATTATCTATAGATTGCTTTCCGTCTAATACGAAATCAAACCCCAAACAATACAGCATCTGAGAACCATGACGAATAGCTTCGGTCATCGCACACATACCCGCATTAGATCGTCTCCGCTGGGGGTTGTATTCAGAATGTTCCCATCTCTCGTTCTCGGGTGGTATGATCACCGATGTGTTTGTCTCTGAGAAATCAACATTCTTTATTATGGTGATCATAGCTTCGTCAATTGCTACGAGATAATCTAGTTCTGGGAAGTCGCGATACAGAGCATTACACCCATATGTCTTACTAGATGAAGAGAGCTGCTTTAAGTTTACAGATTTACGGCTTGTGCCATTACCTATTATTATCGCTGTCTTCGTCGTCATTCATTTCATCCCATAATTCATTATCAATAGACTGTTCAAGCTCAACCTTATAGTTGTGGCGTGATTCTTTTTTCAGTTTCTTCTTCCGACCAAAGTCGTCGCTTTCTTCAATGTATTGACTGTACCGCTTGATATTTTTAGCCATATTAGACTCTTATCTTCCTTTCACCAGTTTGTGGAAATAGTTGGGAATGCTTCTGCTACAAGTTTGCGTGTAAGACCTTTGTATGGCAATTTACGATTCTTCATAGCCAGAACAACCTTTGCGTCTTTAGGATCAATAGACTCTAACAGAGTGATAAAGATCTGCTCGCGTTTGACTGCAGTTATATTTCTTTGCGTTTCAGTTATCCCTTCTACAAACAAGTAAAACTTTCTGGATTCTTGGACAAGTCTTTTTTCTTGGTCTAACACTTCTGATACAGTGTACGGAGGCTCACCGTCAGGCAGCGCCCACACTACATTCGGATCGTATGTGTAACCCAAGATTGCTTTTAGTGTTGGGCTTGAATTCTCTTGCAAGATCGCAATCTTTTCTTTTCTTGTTTTTGCTTCTCCGACTTTAACAAAGATGTCGTGGAACGTTTCATATTTCATTTTATTAAATACCTATCATTTCATTCAAATGTTGTTGGTGTCTTTTTTATTTAGGTATATCAATAATCCGCATCTTCCAAATCGTCATACCATTCCCAGATAGCAATTGCAATGCATATATAACCTGTCCACAAAGCGATTGGATTCTCATGGTACATCCCAATCAATACGCTGGATGTACCGAGAACCGCTGTGAATAATGCCTCCACTAAAACTCTCCAATATGTTCTACAAGGTTTTTCAACTTATATTTAATAAAGTAATTTAAGAGACCACGTCTCTTCGGAACCTCATATGTATCAAAGACTTCATTTATTTTAGAAACAATCTCTGCTGGTATCTGATCCAGATCAACCAATTGTTCGTTCCTGCGATAGTTTCTCAACATAACATCAGTACAGAACTGTTCAGGCTCTTTGTCAATCCAGTCTTCAATCTTCTTAGCTTGGATCGGCTTCTGTCGCTCGCCAGTCATAATACAACTGTCATTAGATAAGAAGTTTGGAATACCATCACCACGATCGCCACGCATAATATGTTCGCGCAAAAAAGCTCGGGCATCGTTGATACGGATCCACTTCTTCAACACAGGACTATACTGATCAACATTAGTATACTTCTGAAGCTGACCAAAGTCTTTGTCTCCAGACAATACAAGGATACGCTCGGTGGTTTCGTTATTGAGCCATGTACCATATCTTGTAGCCAATACACCAATGATATCATCAGCTTCGGCACGCTCCACTTGAACAACCTTGTATGGGAAGAACTCTTTCAGCTCTTCACGAATACGATTAAGAGCCTCAAATACCATAACCCAATCAATCGAAGACTTCTCTCGATCTTTCTTACGATGTCCTTTGTAGTAAGGAAACACATCCTTGCGCCAGTAGTTTCTGTCATCACAACAGATAACCACTTCACCATATTCCTTGCCGAATTTATTCTTGTATGCACGAATACTATTCAACACCATATGGCGCACAAGCCCCTCTTCAAATACTTGACCACTCACACCCAACTGCTTCATCATGTTGGAGATCATCACTTGGTTCAAATCTAATAAAATCATAACTCAACTCATTTCTCTAGTTTACGTTCTATATAATCTTCTATTGCCTTTCTCTCTTCTATTGTCAGAGAATGATCCTTATTAAGGTATCTTGATTCATCACGCATTTCTTCTTTACCTTTGCTTCTGAATCTCTTATTATACCCTCTTTTGATCTTTTTAGCAACACCTGATTTCTGTAAATAGCAATAAAATTTTCTGGCTGATGTCAAAGCGTCAAATTCAGCGGCACTTTTCATCGGTATCTTCAAACCTTTCTTCATAGCTCACACTCGTCGTATGTAACGACTTCCAGTTCAGTTTCTATCCAAACGGTTGCACCGCAGGATAATGGCTTATTGGGCTGGCTGATAAGTTTGGCCACCACAGTTCCGTCTGGGAGTTTTAGATCAGCCGTGTAACACTTCCTGTTTTGGGTGTAATCCTTTACAGTCAAAGGTGGGCGCAAATCATCAGGGTTCTTCTTGTTGTGGCGAACGTTATGCTGATTCACATGCAATCTTGTTTTCTTACTCATCACTATCTACCTCTCTAACTCTGCGAGCTTCTTCTTTTTGAACTACTAACCGCAAGTCTCCTAAATCACGAAGCGCCGTAGCATTCAAAGGCAAATTCCAATAGAGAATATATAGTACTGAAGACAGGTCGGGTGCATCAAGCAAGCTATTTGCAAAAATTTCTGGGTCTCTATTCATCTCTGTTTTCCTCTTTACCGTAAACGTAACGTGATAGTCATCCATCATTATGTATGATGCTGGCATCCCAATCTCCGTCACCGAATGGTTCAGGTGCTCCTTCTTTTTGAATGAAGAAGTCATCCCAATCCCCAAATAGTTCAGGTGCTTGTTCTGATGCTTTTAGCATATAGTATTCTCCAGGATAATGTCTAAGACATGAGCCTGCTTCTTTTCTTATTGCGCTTGGCACTCTTGGAGTTTTCTTTGGATCCATTAAGTCCATTAGAAATATCCTAGTACGGTTTACTGCATTTCTTCTTTCATCAGGCATTGTCATACCAATGTTCTCCAATCTGTATCTTC
>UPTN01000139.1_pt1 | contig 39562 bp, 69 predicted proteins | sample 2160111 | NCBI WGS metagenome assembly UPTN01 (sample SAMN06265058, study PRJEB28932) | marine metagenome | isolation source: Columbia River Estuary | place: USA:Columbia River Estuary, USA | collected 2014-05-05
GCATTTTTATATTCGTTTATAGATGTTATACGAATAAATTTAGAATGGTTTATTTTTTATCTAGATTCAAGCCCTATGTTTTTATTAAATGGCTCATTTGCCCCAGTTCCTGCGCTAAACTGAAACCTTGCGGCTGCAAAATCTTTAATTTTAAATTGAATGCCTGTTGATTTTACACCTACTAATAAATACAACTGTTGAACTGAACTGACTCTGTTTACCATAGAAGATAAACCGTCAACATATACTTTATTGCTATTTATAGTTTTTACTAGTTCCTGAGAAATAGGATAAAAAATAACACCAAACCTATACTGGTCGTTTTTCTTAAGTCTTTTAGCATAATATGTTACTGCTGATTGTTCATTCTTACAACCATCAGGCCTGGAACCTGTTTTGCTCCAAAATTCATCCATTATTTTATACCATTCTCCTTGATCTCTATTAAATAGTTCATCTACTTTTTCATGAAGTATATGCCTAGAAACTTCCATATTGTTTATTCCTAATTTATCTAAAATAGACCTATATCCGGAAGTTTTATTGTTATATAAAAGACTATTTGCTAAAACAATATTTGTTAGCCATACATTTGATTGTCTTCCTTGATTAGGCTCTTTAGTATATCCTCCATTTGTTTTAGGATCAGCAATCACTTTGATTATATCATCATATGTTTTTCTTTCAGACTTGTCTAAAACAAAATTCTGTTCGGAATTCTTATCAGAAACTCTATTATGTATTATTTCACACATTGTGACAATAGATGGAGTTCCTCCTTTTTTACCAGCTTTTGAAGATATGTCCCATCCATCAAAATGAAAATCTACTAACGCAGCATTTGCTCCTTGTGGAAAACTTAAGCCCGTCCCAGGATCGCTAACTGCACTGAATAAAAATATACCTCCTAATATTTCTCCAAAATCATTTGCTATTTTTGCTAATGAAACCGAGTCTATTCCATATTCTTCTTGTATATTTTTACCAAAATCCAATTCAAAACTTTGACCTGCTTCTTTAAGAAACTTTTTTAAATTACCATTAATTTTATATGTGTTTTGCTCTCTAGTAAGTTCTACTATAGCTTTAATATAGTCTATGTATGGTTTAGGAAAGGTGTTACCGTATTTTTTTTCAACTGCATCAATAGCTGCTTTACATATAATATCTATTGTTCCATAAGTAGCTCCCTTTCCATCTAGTCCTAGAGCCTTAGGTGTTAATTTACCTCTTCCAACGATTGCTTTTTCTCCGGTTTTTGTTTTAGCCACATTACTTACAATAAGATATTCTTCACCTTTTAAAAAAGTTTCAGTTCCAGTATTAATATCTTTCAATATCGTAACAACTACGGTTGGAAATGTCCCGGAAAGTGATTTGTCATCTCCAGGATATTGTATTTCAATTTCAAAATAATCTTTAGGTAAACCAGATGCTATTAACATTTGAGTTGTATTGTCAGTTGGTTCTACCCCTAAATCTGCTCTTAATTGTTCACCTGTACCAAATTTAGTGATCGCACCTGGATAAGAAGTAGATTTCATCCAATCAGTATATGCTGAGTTAAAAAATTCTCTTTTGTAATTATATTTGACTTTCTCATTTATTTCAGCTTGTTTTCTGTTCATTGCAATCTGAAAGTTATTTCTAATGTCTCCGAATGTACTCATATTATTTTATTGCTTTTATTGTTGATATATTTATTCCATCGTATTCGTCTTCTAATGATTTTACTAATTTTAGGTTAGCATCGTCATCATCATAAAACTGCATATCATTATAACCCATTTCTATAAGTTCTTTGAATGCTGCTTTTTTACGATCAGATATATTACCTTTGAATTTGTGAATAGGATCATTAACTGCAAATATTAATTCATAATCAATTCTATATCCTACATGTTCTCTTAGCCATTTATGAATCATTTTACGATCATCTCTTGCCGTAACAATTCCTACTGCTAATTTTGACTTATAAGCTTCTTTGAATATTTTAAGATAATATTCTATTAATTTACCGGCTTTCATAATCTCTAAAGATTTAAACTCGTCAAAGTTTAATTCTTCATGTTCACCTTTTTCATATGTATTGAATTCTTCAGGTGTTAGAGAATAACATTCACCTGTTTTTTTATTACACACCTTGATTTTTGCAGAAGATATAACTAATGTATCATCAAGATCAAATACAAGAATTTTAGACCCATGATATGGTTTACCTGGCCTTCTTGCTTCATTTAAATAAGCTTCATATCTTTTAACGTATTTCATCTTAAGTTATATAAACCCTTTTAAAAAAGTTTATTTATTATTTTCTTGTCTTATTTTAATGGCAGCAGTTTTAATATCTAATTTTACTATTTGTGCTTGTAAAGAAAGTTTTTGTGCAGCGATCGCATGTAACTCGGATTTCAATGGATCCTCTTCTTCTCTTTGTTTTTTAGCAGTATCATTGGCCTTTATCTTGATATCGGTTTTCTTTTTATCTAACTCTCTAACCTTTTGATTTAAGTCAGCAACTTTTTGTGCATCTTCGTAAATCTTTTGTGTTTTAATGTGTTTCATTTTTTGGTATGTCTTTTTCTATTTCTAATCTCCATAACATATTATTTGGAACTATAAATTTTCTATCGTGACCATATACATAAAAAACTGTTTTCCATATATTCTGTCTTACTATTCTAGCCTTTTTAGCTCCTCTAATGTAAACTATATCATCTATATTATAATCATTACCATATAAAAATTGTGCACCAATTACAAAATTAGAAACAAGATCTTTAAATGCGAATGTTACTATTGCTACTGCAGTTAGCCATCCCCATTCTCCTACAAATTTAGATACTATTTCTTCCATTCTTTAACTAAGTTATTATACAACCACATTCCTATCTTTTCACCAAATTCAATATCTGATTTAAAGTGATGACCTCCTACTATTCTTGATTTAGAAACATCATCCGCTATTTTCATAGCATCTTCTTTTAATTGAGGATATACATCACCTATTATTTTTGCCACTAATATACTTTGGGCAGTGTGACCTGATGGAAATGATGGAGTTTTTGCTGTATCAGAACCGAATACCTTTATATCTACACCATGATATGGTGCTAATTGGTATGGTCTTGGTCTATTGTATTTATATTTTAATCTAATTATTCTATCACCAGCTGCTTTGATCAAATATTTAAAATATTTATTTGACCATTGTAAATCATTAGATTTAACTAATTCTTTAAATGCCCACATAAAATCATCGTCATATTTATGTTCTAATTTTGCTGGCTTTTTTGTACTGGCACATTCTATTGCCATATCTAATAATTCTAGTTTTACTAATTCAGATGAATTTGAAGGTGGTAATTCTATGGGTGCATCTTCTGAATATGATTTAAACCATTCTTTATCCTGTGTTGCACTTAATCTTATTACATGTTTATCTTTTGGTTCTTTTCTAAAAACCAATCTATCTATAATAAATGTACTAAGTGATTCTAATCTCATTCTGTCGTTGCCTCGTCATCTAATCTATTGATTTCTTCTTGAATTTCAAATAATCTCCATTCAAAATCAAATAATTCTTGACGGCTTAATTTATTTTGTTTAAAGGATTTTCTAGCTCTGCTATATTCCTCTGTCAATCTTTTTAAAGCCTTTTTTAGTTCGCTTCTCGTTTGATTAGCATTAATACTAGACGTTGCCTTAATCGTCTTTTTTGGCTTGTTTACTGTTTTTTCTACTACTACCATATCAAAATCTGAAAATAGTTGCAGAAACTTTTCTGTATTGCTCATGATCTTTTAATGTTTTTTAATTAAACACCCATTTTATATATCACCCATATATTTATCTCTAACTCTACCACTGACAGAAATTGCTTCACCTTGTTCATCTACTCTTACAAATTTAATATGTGTTGCAAGTATAATACCTTGTTTACCGTTGTATACATTATGTGATCTTGCTTCAACTTTTAAAGTGACAGATGAGTTTCCTATTGTTTCTACTTCACCGTATATTTTAAGGAGATGTCCTTCTTTTGCTGGTTTTTTGAAAACACATTTATCTATGAGAACTGTTACCATTCTTGGTGTATCGCATACTTGGGAAGCATATGCGGCTCCTGCTGCGTCAACCCATGCTAATAATTTTCCACCAAAAAGATTGCCATGAAATCCCAAGTCGGACTTCTTGACCGGATGCGTACTTATTAACTCCATTTATTTTATATTGTTTAGTAGATTGTCGATAAGCCCACTTTCTTCTCTAAGAGCTTCGACTTTATCATTAAATGATCTTCCATCTAAATAATTGTGATTTTTACAATTACCTTTATGGGTAATACTTGAACTGGTACTCCAATTCTTTTTAAAACTTACATATTCACATCCATCAAATTCTACTATTGTGACTTTGTAACCATTTTCTTCTTTAGTTTCTTGTTGTGTAATGGAATCTTCAGAACATGAGGTTAATATTAATAAAGATATAAAGTATATTGCTTTTTTCATAATTTTTTTTATACTGGCGGATCTAAAGGTACATTAGGATATCTTTCACTTCCCAGAATTAAATTAGTTGTTGTGTCAGGAATACCTGCACCAAGATAAGGCTCAAGTTTTAACATTGCATTAGTAATATCTTGGGCTATAATAGTAACATTCTTTTCTTTACCATTATCTAAATATAAACATTCATAAATAAGATGTTCTTTAATTTTAGAAGTTTCTACCACTTTAATACTAAGTACTACTGTTCTTCTATCAGACTTATTTAAAGACCTAACTAATTCAGATTTAGTTCTATTGTATTTCTTTTTAAGATTTGCCATTTGGGGTTAATTTATTGATATAGATCAAGTGTTTCTTGATCCAATTCGATTTCTTCACCTTGTTCTAATTCCTCAGGATTACCCCATTCCATGATAGCCGCGTAAATAGCAATATGTTTTGGATCTTCTAAAGGACTTTGTTCAAAGCCTGTTTCACCTAAAATATAGAATTCAGAACCATTATCATCTTCAGAAAATCTAAATGTAACTTCTTCTTCATCAAATAAAACAGTACCTTGATGAGTTGTCATTTGATACCTAATGTAAGGTGTTTCTTTAACTGTAAATTTCATATTTATATTTTTTATAATACTTATACGACATTAAATATAAATAGTTTCAACAGGTAAACCCTATTTTAGAGATTTCTCGATAGCTTTCTTGATTGCAGACGCAAATGCTGTCTTATTAAATGGTAAGTTCTCATCTTGTAAATCGATGAATGTAGCTTTAACTGTAGATTTAGCCTTGCCTTCAACTTCAATTACATTATCATCCATATAGATTAGTAAAGTGACTATTGTTTTTTTACTCACTTTAGTCCACGGTCCTATCGATATTCCAGTCGTTGGTGCTTCTATTGAAGTTACTTTAACTTCAACTGGCTTACCATCTAAACATAAATCATACTTGTCTGAAATAACATCTTCCATCATTTGTTTAATACCAAATGTAATTCTTCTTTGGCTGATCTCTTCCATTTCAACTTCTGTTGTTACATTCTTAACAGTATAACAATCTTGTGCGAATAACATAGTTGGGATTAAGAATAGGAGTATTAATAGCTTTTTCATATTAGAATCTAATTTTACCACCAGTTAGTATTTGATAGTTGAGGGCATTTCCACCTGATTGCCAAACTCCAGTAAAACTGATATTATATTTGAATGTTTTTGTAATTTGTATATCCCAAGAACTAAATGGAACTATAAGAACACCTGGATCCCACCATTGACCTTCATAGTATTGTGTGAATGGAGAATAGACTCCTAGAATTAAAGCCGATGTTGTGATCTTTGGACTAACTCTAAAATTTCTATGAACTCCAGTAACTGCTGATAAGTTTTGTAGGTTTCTTTTACCTAACTTACCTACAGTGAAATTTAAACCAGCCATTCCAGTGAATTTCTTCTTACCAAACTTAAATGATTCTAAAACAGTAGTTGTGTTTAAATGATTTTGATTAAAATTAGTCATTGTAGTATTTGCACCTACTAAATTAAATGTTCTATTCGGATTGATCCATGATTTATAGAAAGTTAAACTAAAATCATTAGTTACAGTCGTATATGTAAATAGTGCTCCTTGAACTCTGCTCTTTTTTGTATTAGCGCTAGTAATAGAACCTACTACTTTTACTTGACGTCCATTTGAGTTATCTTGGTTGTCAATAACTACAATATCACCTGATGCAATTAAAGAACCTCTGTTTTTATTATCTGATTCTCCACCATCAACTGCATTTGAAATAGAATTAGCTAAAGACATACCTAATCCACCTTCTTTTGATTCATCTTCTGTTTTTGTTTCAGCGCTACCTGTTGAAGTGCCACCTCCACCTGTATTACTTTGTTCATTACTAGTTTGATTAGAACCAGAGCCATTAGATTGTTCCGAACTAGACTCTGAATTACTATTCTCATTATTTTTATTATCGGAACTATTAGATTCACTATTAGAATCTTCAGATTCTTTATTAGAGCTAGAACTTTGTTCTCCTGATTTCTTCTTTTTCTTTTTCTTCTTTTTATTTGCATTATCAATAGCCTCTGCTACTGGAACGCCTGATGATGAAAGTGCTTGTGGTAACATATCTCCACCTAACACATTCATTATATTTGTAATTACTGTAATAGTATTTTGAACTATTATAGCATTTGTATTATTTGTAATAGCTTGAGTAACGCTTTGACATGGATTTGCAGAATTAGCCTGAGTAACTAAATCCATCCATGCATCAAAAGTACCATCTGTAAAATCTGGTTGTGTAAATGTCTGAACATTGCCAAAATAGTTTAGGGCAATCTCATCACTTGAACCCATTTGAATTGTTTGTTGATTTAAAGTACATGGATCTGTAAACGTATAAGACCACTGGCCATAACTGACTAGTGGTGCTAAGAATAACAGAACTGTTATTATTTTATTCTTCAAATATCCCACGCTTTATCATTCTTTTTACGATACGAGCAGTTCCAGATTCTAGGGCTTTCTTAGTTGCAATACCAATTGTTGATTGATTGAATTTGACAACATTGTCTTCACCAATCTTTGATCTTTTAATCGTGACTGCTTCACCACTTCCACTGCCTGTGAAAATAGTTCCAGTTTCAGCATTAACAAATCTTACTTGCATACCAATAATAGTTTTTAGTACAGTCTTTACTCCATCAACTGTAACTTCTTCTTCCTCAGATACTGAATAGTCATATATTTCTACATATACAAAATACTCTGCTAAGACAACATTGCCTACAACTTTAATATCATTTGCCGATATGCCTTTTGCAGCTGCTTTATGTTGTTTAACCATTCTCTGTTTGATTTCTTCTTTATCTTCTGTAAATAGAAATCTATCTGTCCATTCTAAATAAGACAGAGTAATATTACTAACACCTAAACCAACTCTATTCTCTCTCAACTCTGGATAGAATTCATATAGTTCTGGTGTAAAGCCTATATTTAATACTTGAATAGGCAATTGATAATCTAACATATAGTCAGATACCTCATCGATGTCTGCTTTTTGTTCAAAACTAGCTTTATAGTCTTCAGTCTCAGTTTTACCTATTTGAGCATTAACTGTAAATGTAGCTAACAAAAAGATCAGTGTAAATAATCTTACCATGTTATTTCGTCTTCTTTCTTTACTTCTTTAATAATCACTGTTGGATTCTCCTTCTTTTCCACTATATTATTAATAATAATTTGTGGTTGAGTCGGAATGCTATCTTGTATTACAATTGGAGCAGGTTCAGGTTTTGGTTTAAACCACCCTTGCATGTTAGTAATAAAGATACCAAACCCAGCGGCGATGACTAAGCCAACGCCGGCAATGATTTGATTTTTAATTTCAGAAAAGAATTTGTTTTCTTTTTTATCTGACATTCTTCTTAATTTATTTTTAAAGTACTAAGTATTATATAAGTTACTAATGTAAATAGTAGACCATTCATGATCTTCTCATCAGCTTCTTTTTGTGTTAATACTTTTTTCTCGCAACATCCATCTGAAGTAGGCTTTGTAGCTCCACATCCAAATATCAGTATTGAACTTAACGACAGTGCAATCATCTTCTTTCTCATTATTAAGTTATTTTTTTATGGTTTTAAATGTTTTAACAAATTGGCCATTAGTAACTTGTAAGAGATAAACACCTTGTGGTAATGAAGACAGATCCATTTGAAATTGTACCCATCCTGCAAAGAATCTTTTACTTTCTTTTAAAAATTCTGAACCATTATAGTTTAATACTCTGACAATATAATCGCCATTGTCTGGTACTGTCAGGTCAAATGTAATTGGACCTTTTGTTGGAACTGGATAAACAATTCCATAAATACCATCAGTTGGCCTAGTATCAAATGGCATTGATCGTTTATTCACGTAACCATCTGTGTTTTCAACATCAATGTCCCATCCTAATTCTGTGCCAGCTGTTTTTCTACCAATCGTAATTGGAATTGTGTCCCAATCTTGATTAGTAACCCTAAATCTTACCGTAAATAATTCTGTTGTATTAATTATAGTAAAATTACCGAAGGAAGCGTCATAACCGCCCCATCTAACAGTTTCACCTTCCCAGTCCATAGTATATGTTAACCACTCTTGAGCTTTAGGTGTCACAGTAATCGATACAAACTCTAAATAGTCTGGATCATAGTTCAATGCAAATTCTAAACTACCAACATCTTCGCCTGAAGTTTCAATTTCTACAGGCAGATTAATAAACTCACTTACAGGCACATCAATCTCAGGTACGTTAAATACGACCTGAGATTGTGCACATGTGGTGAACAATACTAATATTGTTAGTAGTATATTCCTCATATTAATTTAAACCTGTACCGTTGGCATCACCTAATATTAATAGGTAGAAATTACCAGTGGTAGTTCCATTAATTTGTGGAGATAAAAATACTGATAGTCCTGGAATTGAACTTGACTGATCTGAACTTGAAGCATTAATAGTATTATATTGTGCTTCAGTAAAGAATAATACATCTGGATTAGAAGCGTAACTTGAGTTACCTTGTGCTAATCTAGAGAATACTAAGTAAGAATCCGATGCTGTAATTCCAGTAGCTTGATTTGGATTTGCAGTATAGAACTGAATACCAGAAGCTGATTGTACTCCCGCAACAATTTGTGCGATCATATTAGCATCTGCAGTTGATAGTGCTGCACTTGCATCTAGTCCACTTGCAATCTTAAGTCTAATTTGCCAGTAAGATTGGTCTAAGCTTTCTGAGAATGTTGCTGTTCCGTCTGCTGCCGTTGTTACTGTAGTTACATCTGTCCAAGTATTTCCATCTGATGATTTCTGTAAAATCACAGGAATAGATTCAGCTGGATTTGTTCCACTATTTAAGATAGTTGCTACATAATCAAATACAGGTTCTATAAAGTTACCACCATTATCTTGTGTACCTAGAGCTCCATCTGTTCCATCAGCTTTTACATAATAAGCAGTAAGATCAGTAGTAAAATCTACATCAGCGACTGCTCCGTTTGTGTAACCTGATAGAAAAGGTGCATTTACTGTAAACATATTACCAGCAACCACATCGAAAGTGGTAGATGCTCCAGTATAAACCCATACTACTTTTACAATTCCGTTCGTTGAATCAACATCATACGACAAATATCCAACAGGACCGGATGTATTGTTATACGTTAATGTTGGTTCATCAAATACTGTGTTATCATAATTAAACGAAAACTGAATACCTTTAACTGCATTACCAGACGTATTATCATAGTAAATATCAAACTCAGTGTTTGAGCTCGAACCAGTAGATTCTAAAGTGTACGTTGAATCAAAAATAACATAAGGCTTTGTTGCATCAGGCGCAGTCGTCTGCCCGAAGACAGTCATTGTACTGATAGCTAAAGCCAGTGTTAGAAGAATGTTTTTTAATTTCATTTGTTTTTAATTTTTTTTTAGTTTTTATGACCCGCTCTTATTACATAGAAAGTTGTTTGATTTCCATTGGCTAAATCAAAGAGGGACCATGCTCCGTAACCGGAGAGTTGTGATTTGTCGTCTGAATCCGCAGCAACTGCCGGCCAAATGGTCGGGTCTTGCCAGGAATTTGTGTTCCATATTTCTTGTCCTCCACCAGGGTAACTGGAAATGTTACCTTGTCTCTTCTGGTGCATTAGATAAATGTCAGAGGCAGAAAATGAACCTGTATTATTTACATCAAGTCTCCAGTAATCTTTAGAACTAACTGTATCTGATAGTAATCTATCTTGAAACCAGTTAATATCTGAAGTTGTAAGTGTTCCTATTGTTGGAGTGATGTCTATTGTAAAATCGTAATCGTTGTAATTTAACGTAGTATTAAATGAATAATATCCGTTTGAATCTGTTGTCGTAGTGGCTTGAGTTGTATATGAGAAACCTACTTGGTTTTTATTCTGTGTCTTTAGATAAACAGTTTGTCCTACAATACCTTGTTCTTCTGCTCCTTTAATATAACCACTCGCCGTGATAGGTACTGCGTTAGGATCTGTAGAAGTCCATTCTGCAAATGGATGATTAGGACTAAGTTGGTTGTATGTATTACTACTTGGTATTTTATATTGAAAATTTGCAGCACCTATACCACCATAATTTTGAATTCTATATTCAAACTCATACCATGTATTTTTGTCTAGTGTTGCCGTACCATAAGCCCACACATTCCAACCATAATATTTAGTAACTATATCATTAGTTTTACCAATACCTTTAATCATAAACTCATGTGAGTCATCTGTATATGTTCTGAACCCGTATGTTCCTGATTTATTAGGTTTAAACCAACCTGTATAAATAATTGCATATCTTTGAGTACCGGCTCCACCCCATCTTGGTGGATTCCATAGTTGTTGAGGAGTATGATTACCACCTCTTGGGCCTTCGTAACTTGTTATATCTACCGTTGTATCTAAATGAAGTGTAGTACCACCATCAGCAAGATTAACCATGTTATCAAATTCTGTATGGCCGTTAGCATTACCTGTATAATATTGACCTGATTGGTTTCCACCATAGTGAGTCTTAAGTGACCTTAAGTTTACTGTAGTAGTTTGCGCATGGACAATGGGCATCGCCAAGATAAAACACAGGATGAATAATTTGAAGTACTTCATATACTACATCAAGTCAGGCACAATACATTTATTGATTAGAGGCTAGACTAACATATTTTTTTTATTATTATATTATATATCTATAATGTCGAAGATATATAACATTAGGCCAGTCGCAACGGCGACACTTAACTTCTCGGTCTAGAACTCTTAAACACTTTTTTTTACAAATGCTGAAATACTCAATGATAGCCTTTCTGGGGCTTTTCCTAGTTACTAGCGCCTATGCGCAAACCTGTGATTTAACACTCATAAGTCAAACACCACCTGCCACAACAGAAGATGACCATTCTTTTGTAATTGAATTTGTTAATGCAGAAAATTGTGGATGTAATGAATTTACTCAATACGATGGAAATACTTGCGATGGCAATGGGTCTAGTTCCGTAAATAATAATGAAAATGTATCTCATCTTGTTTTTGGTATTCATTATGTAAATGAAATCACTGGACAAGACTTAGGAGAAAACACAGATTGTACTTCTACAACATTTCATCCAGGTTGGTCATATACTAATGTTACAAATTGGGGTGGTTGGGAAACTGGCGATGTCGTTACTATTAATATAAATCCGCCATTTGCCTGGGAATGTATTTTAGCCACACCTCTTGAGGGATATTGTTGGGAAGTAGTAATATGGCAGATTAATCTTTCTCAAACTGCAGGAATTGATGATTTTCCAGATAACGGATGGACTGTTGGTAATAGTTTTAATCAAACGCAAACATATCCTGATATTAATATAGATGATAATAGAATAGCTGTTTGTTATGATCCTTGTGTACCTGACACTATAATTGAATACATTACTGATACAATTTACATAGAAACTATTGATACTCTTTATGTAACTGATACTATTATTGAATATGTAGACAATTTTATTACAGATACTCTTTATGTAGAAACTATTGATACTGTATATGTTGATGTCGAGGTTTTTGTTGAAGTCTTTATCACCGATACTATTACTGAAATTGAGTACATTACAGAATATGTTACTGACACTCTTTTTATCACAACTGTCGATACTGTTGAAGTGATCGTATATGAATTCTTAACAGATACTATTTATGAGTATATTACTATTGACTGTGAAACTGGATTAGAATGTATTGATGATCCTGGTTTAGTTTGCCCAGATTGGACTTCAGTTTATCTTCCTAATACATTTACACCAAATAATGATGGCTTAAATGATACATGGGTAATGGTTTATGATTTAGATTGTTGGGAAGATGTAGAATTTAAAATATTTAATAGATGGGGAGATATGATTTATTCAGGTATGGGTGATTATTATGATTCATATCCTTATTGGGATGGTAGTGTCAATGGTGGTGATCACTATGCTACCGATGGAGTTTATACATATACATTTTACGCTAAGAAATTTGGATCTACAGAAGTATTCCAAAGACATGGACACATAACAATATTTAGATAACATGAAATCATTAATTATTTCCCTACTATTTCTTCTACCTTTTTATACGGTAGCACAATGCAATCAACATGTCTTTACCTCTGTTGGTGCTGAAAAATGGACTAACTTTCAATATCAAGATTGTGATGGCGGTGCACATTATTTTGGCTTGCCAGCTGGAGGTTATACTATAATCTTCTGTGCAGATATCGGTACTGCTTTCGTTTTAAATGGAGATGGTTATGTATTTCCTCTATTAACAGAACATCCTAATTATGCTTCGTGTGTTCAAACAGAATGTGAAGGTGATTTTGATGGAGATGGAATTGTAGGAGCAGAGGATCTGCTTACCTTTTTATCAAACTACGGAGAGTGTAACTAAACTGTTTTAGCTATAAGTTTCTTGAATTTTGTTGTAGACCAACCATGATCTCTGTTTAAATAATGAATTGGTATATTTAAATTATCGCCAGTAAATGGTTTATCAATATAATCATCTCCCAGAAATCTTACATTAAATTCACCCATTTTAAGTAGATCTAATAACTGTGCTTCGTATGTATAAATATGTACGCCACAAACTGATTTTAATTCTAGTAACATTTCTGTTCTTTCTTCTACAGATAATATTGGCTTCAGTTTATGTGGTCTTTCAATTGATGGATCAGTATGTAATAAAACTATTAAACAATCACAATTAGCAGCACACTCTTTAAACATTTTAATATATCCTGGGTGTATTACATCAAAATTTCCACAAATTACTCCTTTTTTCATTATTTCCATGGTAACATTGTTATGCCTATTTTATTAAATATAAATTCAAAGATGATTATAAATGTAATTCCACCTACTATTTGCCATGCCCAGAATTTCCATCCTGTTAGACCTTCTTGCCATTTACGAAATCTAGACTTTTTAGCCCATTTATATAGACCTAATTTAGTATTGATTTTATTTGCCCACCAACCTATGTCGAATAGATTACCAAATGCGATTAATAGTTTTCTCATATCTTATTCTTTACCGTCCCAATCTCCGTCTTTTAGTTTAAATGTCCAAAAAGATTTACCTTTAGTATTTTCATTTGGAAAGTCAAATGCAATTGATCTGATCTTGCCGTTATCTTCAGTCCATGTTAGTGTTTTAATAAAATTAGAAGGGATTCTTGCTGGATCTGAATTAGTAGTCCATTCTTCTGAAAAATAAATAGTAATATCAACTTCAATGTCATCGTATATTGCAGCTAAATCTCTTTCAAATCCTTCTAATGCAGCCCATGCTCCTCTATTTAAATTCTGATGTTGTAATGCACAATTAGTATAAGTAAATGTAGTTTCTAACCATTCCTTTTTACATGAGAATGTATTTGCTGGCGCCATGTGACCTTTATCCCATACATTATCACTATAATCTGAAGAAGATGATGTTTTAATACCTTCTACTTTTGTAAAGCTTATGCCATGTCTAGGATATGACGGTGCAGTTGCATCACAAATAACAGTATATTTTACCATTAGTGGTTGTTGATATGTTTGTGAATATGTAATTTCGTAGATATCTGTTTTTACATCTATGATATTTAATTCATCTTCTTGTGCACTAATTAATGTGCTAAATGCAACAAATGCTGCAATAAAAAAAATCTTGTAGTTCATTATTTTATTTGTTTTACCCATGATAGTAGGTTGGTTTCGGGTTTCCAATTTAATGTCTCTTTTATTTTACTAATATCTGCTACTGATCTTTTAGGTTCTAATCTTTCTTCTATATGTGTAATAATTCCACCAAAAGCTTCGGCTAAATCCATAACACTAGTTTCTTGACCTGATGCAACATTCATTATTTTAATTCCGTCATTATCAGTACTATTATAAGCATCAATACACGCAGAAACCACATCACCAACATAAACCCAATCTCTGGTTTGTTGGCCATCACCAGTAACAGTAATTGGTTTAAAAGATTCAAATTGATTTAAGAAAATAGGAACAGCACTTAAATAACCACCTTCATTTCTTTGACCTTCTCCATAAACATTAAAGAATCTTAATGCAGTGCCTTTAAAGGGATTAGTTTTAAATTCATCTTCTAATAGTAATTCAGTCATTCTTTTTGCTCTTGCGTATGGACTAATAGGATTAATTGCACCAGATTCTTTATATGGTAAATTATCTGAGTCTCCATAAATTGCAGCAGTAGATGCGATAATAATATTTTTGTTACCTTGTTTTAAAGACCACTCAACCATATTAGTTGTACCTCCAACAATTTCTTCATAGTATTTACTAGGATTACTCAAACTTTCTTCAACAGAAACAGGAGCCGCAAGATGAAATAATGCATCATGTTGTATTTCCCATGTTTGAATAATTGGATTGTGTATGTGTTCTTCTATAAAGTCACATCCTAAATCTTTAATGTTGTCTATAGATCCAGTACTAAAATTATCTATAACAGTTACTTGCCATCCTAGATTTAAAAGTCTTTTTACTAAATGTGTGCCAATAAAACCAGCACCTCCTGTTACTATTGCTCTTTTACTCATTCTATTTATTTTCTATTAATACACCGTGAAGGTGATTATTTATTACATCTATTACTCTATCTGATCCAATTTGTTTTGTACATTCAAATTGTCTTTTAGTGCCTTTCCATGCTGGACACCAATTCCAATCACCTTTATCAAATGTATCCCATCCCCAGCAACCATGACATACTTGATGATTGTTAATATAGATAGCATCTTTAAATTCCACATAAGGATCAGTAAAACCACTTATAATGCAGGTTTTAGTTCCAAGTGCCCAAGCGAACCAAGACAAGCCAGAGGAAATTCCAATAAACATGTCCGCGTTATTAATTGCTTTAGCAACCTCTTCTAAAGATTCTGGCAACTGTTCTATGCCAGTCAATTCACTACCTTCGCTCGAAGCATGGGAAACGGAAATATTATTTTTATTTGCCCAATCTATAACCTCTTGCCAACCAGTTGGATTATTCCAATACTTGGCTTGTGCTGTTGATTGAGTTGCTATAACTAAACTTGGATTTCGCGCGTCGTTTGAGGTCTTTTTCAAGAATTCAGATGCCAACTTAGGTCTCTGTTCTTGATACTCAACTCCAATTCTATCAGCAGCGATTTTACCCAGACTTATAGTTCTCCAATCGTATTTGTGCTCGTGTCTTTTCCAAGGCTCTTCCATGGTATAAAAGACTCCGACGGTCATTAGCGCTCCCTTTGTAGGCTCTGACCAGTCTAAGAATTCAACACCTCTTTCCAAGTACCATGCATGATCAAACAGCCAGGGTTTGTGTGTCTTCACATATAATCGTGTTGGCTTGTGTGTATACATCACTGCGTGTAACTGTCCCATAAACGATATGGTGTCTCCGAGTGATGAGCTCGCCATTTCTATGGTCAGCTCTTGGTCTTCGAGTGTTAGATGCTCTTCGTAAACCAGTCGATCGTTACTCAAAATCTTTACAGTCCACTCTGTCCACCAGTGTCTTGATGGCTGATACCAATGGCCGCGTTGCATGTTATCTACACTGTAGATCAGATCCTCTCCGTCCCAGAATTCGGCTCTCAGTGGCTCGTCACCTACTTCTTCACATGTTATGCGTGGGCCATCAATGTACTCTAATCTCCATCGAGGAGCTTTGGCTATTGGTTTGGCTCTCGGGGTCTCTAAACAGGTTTGGTACCACTCTATATGTTGTTGCTTGAAGCGTTCTAGATCATCATCTGGGATATTTTTTCCTTGATCCTTTGATGATTTGAGTGTTTTGATTAATTGATCAACATTTTCATGGAGGTCGTTAGAGAATGGAACTATGTAAGGTGTAAACATGTCCTTATATTGTTCTAAGTCCCTAGAGAATGTAATTAATCCACTCCCAATTGCTTCACGCAATGCTAATGGACTACACTCCCATGTTGAGTTAAACATAAATGCGTCACATGCACTCATAAATGTTTCTACGTTTGATTGTTCACCCCAAACTTTGACATTACTGGGTAGATTTTCCATAATTGGTCCCCAATATTTCTGAAAGTTTTCAGCTTGATTACCTACAAAGTGGAATTCAAATTCTCCTGGACATTGTGCTTCTACAACTCTAGCAATATCAACACCTTCTTTTTGGTTTTTACCAGAAGTCCATAAACCCACATTTAAAATATGCTTCTTGTCTATTGACAATCCTAGTTTACCTCTTGCTTTTGCTCTTTCTAAAGTTGAGGGTTTAGTATCGATAATAGGATATTCAATAACTGGCTTTAAACCATTTCTATTTGCGAAAGTCTCTAAATGATACGGTGTACATAAAGCGTACATATCTGGATCATTTATTTTATTATCTGGATTAAACCAAATATTGTGGCAAGTTTCTACTACTTTCCATTTTTTATTGTATAACCAATCCATTGCAGATTGATCTAATTTATTAAAACTATCAAAAGATTCTGGACACTCATCTATATGAATAATATCTGGATCTATTTCAGATATTTTATCCATTAGTTTTTGACCTCTTTCTGTAATATCTATAGATTGTAAGAATCCAATAGTATGAAAGTTATTGCCTAGTTTTTCTATTAATTGATCTCTTTGTACATTATAGATATTACTATATTGTGTATACTCTATTAAGTGAACTTCATATTCTGAAACATCGAGCATCGCTTCTACTCTTTTCAATACAAACTGTGGCATTCCACCTGTACTTAAATGTGGTGCTAAGAACAATAGTTTCTTTTTAGTTTCCATGCTTTCTGTTTTTTGATTTATTGGTAGATCATCATATAAATCTAAAACAGCATTATATGTTTTATCTACTGATGGATGACATTCAAATGTAGGTTTATTTTCTAAACAATAAATTTGAGGTGGAATGGCTTGAATAGTATTATGTTCCTTAACATTATATTTCATGTTACTAGAACAAAATATATCACATCCACCTGCAATATATTTATATTTATAATCTTGTGTACCCTTTCTATATGGTGCTCTTAATTTAGGATCTATAGAACTACCTAATTGAATAATATTAACATCAGTTGTTCCTGCAATGTGAAGTAAGCCCGAATCCATTGTAATTATAGCTCGAGCTTTATGATTCATCATCCATCGTAATTCTGCTGGATCATTGGTAGGATCATTAAGTAAATTAACACCTAAATTAATATTTAAATCCATTACTGGTTTATCTACTGAAAATGTTCCTACTTCTTTTGAATCTCGTCCTACTGCAACTACAGGAATTCCTTTTGAATTTAATCTATCAACTAATTCTTGCCATTTATGTTGGTCCCATGTTCTAGTTGGCCAAGTATGTGTAGGATGAATTATAACATAATCTTCATGTCCTAATTCTCTTTCTCTTTCAATATACAAATCCATTTCCATTTCTTCTTGAGTTAAACTAAACCCTAAAGATATGGCATGGAATTGTCTAATGTCTGTGTTCGATGATCTAAATTCTACTTTCTCACCCCTTAAATCATATGCTTTACCAACAATTGGCATAAATGTACGATACACTTTAATTGATGGATCGTTTCTAAGAGGATCATCTAATTTTAGTGCTTTAGAAACTAATGGATGATTTTCAAATAAAAATGGTTTACTAGAGAAAACTATAAGTTGCGACTCGTATGCCTTTGACAATTTCCTAAGAGTAGGAATTGCGGCTAAAGTATCACCTAACGCTGGTGTGTCAATACATATTGCAACCTGTTTTGACATAAGCTAGTTATATTCTTGATAAGACTTTTCTTCTACTAACGCTGAACCAGTTAATTCATTGATTTGCTTTTTTACTTCTGCTCTCTCATCATTGGTATAATAAACAGATCTTGCTAATTCTATAAAATCAGAATCAAATCTCTCTTCACGTTCGTGATCTCTAATTATATCTTCAATATTCCAAAGTGTTTTATTGATATTAAGTAAATCTAGTTTCAATTCTGCTAAAACTTCTTGTGCATGTGTTTCGTTATAGATCTGATCTACAACTGGTTTCAAAGAATCAAACTCGTTTTGTACGTTAACTAGTTTTGATGGTTCTTTAATTTGTTCTAATTTAATCTCTAAGATTGTGTACTTGTCGATTATTTCTCCGTTAGATACTTCTATTTTCATTTATTTTTGTTTTTGACCGAATGGTTTAGTTAATAATTCTGCAGCTGCAGCCACAAATACTGAATCTCTAACACTTAATGCTCCTGCTCCTTGTGCAGCGTTTGCAGCTTGTATTAAAATATTAAGTGCTTGTATGTCTGTCATTGTTTTCACCTCTTCAAATGGTGAAATTTGTGGTTGTTCTACCTCAGCGTCTTTTACTTTTTGCATATTGTGATTATTTACTAGTTATATGATTTTATCACTTATTTGTTTCAATTACAAATTAAGTAACATATTCATTAATTCTCTTTGTGGAAAAACATCTGATTTATCCTTTCTAACTTGACCATGTGTTAATATACCTTTTGTTTTACCATAACTCAAGTCTTCACTATAATCAAAAACATTTGAATTTCCATTAACTAAATAAGATACTGCTTGTCTATCGTATTGTCCAACACTTTTCATTAACATTTCTTTTACACCTTTATTAATATCGATTCCATGTTTATCTGAAAGTAATAATAAAAGTGCTTTAGTAGCTTCTATTTGTGAGTTAGAATATTTGTGATAATATCTATGTCCTTTGTATTCTGTGTCTAATCTACAAACCTGAGATTCATGTACTTCTGCACCATACCATGTGTAGAACTTGCCATTTTTTTCTGTTAAAAATCCTGCTGAACATATTTCTATGCTAATACTTCCTTTATGCATTTTAGAAGATTTAACAGATCCTAAATGATATCCCCAGTATTCGTCTTTGATTGCTTGTAATATTTTACCATCCCATTCAGAATCTTCTTCTGTCAAATTATTAGTATCTTTATCTGAAGCAATTCCTCCAATCACATAATGTGTTCCTACTCTACCTCTTTGGTCTCTTGACCATTGATCAATTACTGCTTTAGGATTGTGTCTTCCTGCAGTGTGATGTAAGAATATCCATTCTTTGTGTGTTTTTTGTAAAACGTATTCACCTTCTGGTAAAGGATATTGTTGGATCCAAGTTGCACCGGTTGTTAAATCAGTATCTGCTTCTAGTTCCAGTGGATTGTATTCTAATTTCATCCATGTCATTGGTCCAACAATTCCATCGGATGTTAATTTATTTTGTTTTTGAAACTCAATTACTTTTGTTTTAGTTTTATTTCCAAAAACGCCATCTGGTTTTAAATCTAAAAGTTCTTGAAGAATTCTAACTAAATCTCCACTTTGGCCTATTTTTAAAACGTATTTACTTTGCATAATTCTTCTGTTTTATCATGAAACACTTTGATTAATTTATATATTTCATTTTTACTGGTACTCTTATGTCTAAAAGAAAATGTCTCTTTCATAGTTTTTTTATCAGTAATCTTGTATCTGATAACATAATATGGTCTGATTTTTAATTTGTGAGACATGCTTTTAATAGCACCTATTTGTTGTCGAGCTTTATTACAATATCCATGATGGACTTGTATATATGCAGATATTATATGATCTGGATGATCATCTAAAGAAAGAAAGTAATGCATTGCTTTCAATTCATTTGCTATTAGATATAGAGAATGAATTGTATTTGGATTTTCAGACATAACCTTTATATACGTTTCTTTTTCTAAAGGCTTAGAAATGTAAACGTCTTCTATGTTAATCTTTAATCTACTTATTTGCATTCTTATTTTTTATAAAATCTTCCATCTCTTTTTTGGCTTTTTTAGCCATTGCTTCATTCCAAAGTTCGTCTTGAGTTTTAGATTTTAATTCTTCGTTTGTCGGTAAATGTGGTGTTTCTATTTTTTGAACTATAGCACCAACTGATGTTGGATTAGGTTCTTGAAATTCTGTAGAACTTTCTTCTGAAGCTTTATCAAGTTCTTCTTGATGAACTTCTTCAAAATCCTCAAGATCCATATCTTTTACCATGTCATTCATTACTAAATCAAGAGCATGATCTTCGTCCCATTCTTCTACAGATTCTTTTATTTTAGATAGATTTGGTTCTTCATTATCTTCTGGTGGATTCTTTAACCAACTACCAGGCTCATGACGATCAATATATGCATCGTATTCATCAGGTCCGTAGGATTCAGTTAATTCATCTGAAATATCTCTCCATGCGTCAAGTTCTTCATCTACATCGACACTTGGCATTATATTATCAGCTGGTTTATCAAGAATATCTTCAAAGAATTCTTCAGAAGGTACAGTATCAAATCCTGTTACATCTTCTTCTTTATTCAAATCTCCTAAAATACCTTCTGATATAATCTCATCCTCATCTTCTGGTTTTATATAGTCTACTAAAGATTTAATAAATCCTAAAGCAATAAGTGGTAAAATAGCACCTGATACAAATGCTAAAATTCTTTTTTGGTCAATAAGATCTTCTTCTATTAAATCAAATAATTCTGACCATCCTGTAAAATTTTCTAAATTAATAAATGCATAATACATGTTACCTTGCATTTGCATCAAAGTAATTGCTATGAATAAGGACCATACAATAGTTTTATTCATTTTCTTTAAAATAACTAGAGATGCTAGAGATGCTGCTGCACCTATTTCAAAACCAATTGCTAAAGTTACTGCTAACCAATATGGATTTGATAATTCAAAGAAATCTATTACGTGTATTGTTGATATAACAGAAACTAATGCGTATAAAGATACGAACGTTCCTATTACAAACCGTTTTACTAATTTATCTTTCATAATATTATTGTTTTTTCCAAATTTTGGGTTCAATTTTATCCCATTTATCTAAAGGACATCTAGACATACGTGACATTGATTTTGCAGAAATATTACATCCACACCCTGTTACTACTTGACCAGTAACGTTATTTTTCATAGACTTTCTTGGATCACATGTATTACTAGTTCTCATATAACATCCGTCACAATGTTTTAATCTAGCTTCACTCATTGCTTTAGTCTCGTCATCTAACATACCGAATGCATCTTTAACTCTATTACCCCATCCTGAAAGAATTTGACTTAACTGTGAAGCAGTCTCTTCTTTTGGTGTTTCAATAGGTTGAGGTGGTTGAACATTTAATTTTTCAGCCATTCTCTCAATATCAGAGTTATAATTTTGTGATTTATCCTCAGATGCCATTTTAGTCTTCTTTTTCTTCTAGTGCGTTAATTGAAATTCTTTCCTTGTCTGATATCTCTTCAATTCTTAGAGTTTTCCAAGCCGGAACTTCTTTAATTAATCTAATCATATCTTGTTCAGAAATGATTTTTGTTTCTAATCTATTTGTTAAAGAATCAACTTCCGCATTGGTTACTCTTAAATCTTTTTTGATTTTTTCAACGTCAGAATCAATTCCACATGATTTGAAATAAGTAAGCACTAAAAGTGCAATTACTATCTTTGTACCATGATCTGCTAAAAATGTATTAAATTTGCTCATAATGTGTGTATTTTAATTATCTATCTTATTATTTATCTTATTTATTTTTTCAGGTGTCAAGTTTTTAAGAAAATGAACGTATAATTCAATGCAATTCTTAACATCTTTCTTATGTGCCATTTCTACAGTTGAGTGCATATATTTAAGTGGCATACCTAAAATAGCGGTTGGTGTATTCTCTAAAAAGAATGCAACAGTATCATTTCCATAACTACCAACATGATGTTGAAGTGGAATATTATTGTTCTCTGCAACTTTCTTGATCATGTTTAAAATACCTCTATGATTTTGAGATGCATACTCTAATGATGGTCCTTTACCACCTTCAACTGGCCCATGTTTTGCATTATCCATTTTTGGTGTTGCTGTATTATGGCAAACATCTGTGACTAATGCTAAATCAGCCTGTAATTCTTTTGCAATTTTTTTAGCGCCAAATAATCCAACTTCTTCTTGTACTGAATTAACTACATATAGATCAAATGGCAAATCTACACCTTCTTTGTGTATTTTTCTAAGAACCTCTGCTATAATATAACCTCCTATCTTATTATCTAATGCTCTACCTACATAATAATCACCCATTTCTTGTAATTGATCATCAAATGTAATTAAACATCCTACTTCAACACCAGCTTCATTTACTTTTTCTAAACTATCTAATCCAGTGTCTACCCATAATTCATGATCAGCATAACCTAAATCTTTTCTTTTAACTCTCGTATGAATTGCTGGCCAACCAAAAACACCTTTAACTTGTTCTCCATCATGTGTATGAATAGTTACTGCCTTAGAAGGTGCAATCATATTATCTGATCCTCCATGTTTTCTAACTCTAATCATACCATCTTTTTCAATATTAGTAATAATCCATGCAATTTCATCACAGTGGGCTTCAATTACTACTTTTGGAAATTGAGTATTAAATTTGGTTTTAGATTTTCTAACTCCGTATGAAGTTCCATATGCATCTGTATACAAAAAATCAGAAAACGGTTTAATGTAATCAGTCCATATTTTTTGACCTTCAGTTTCCTGTGCTACTGGAGCATAAGCATTTAAGTAATCATATAAAAATTGTTTGTTCTTTTTCATATACCTTTTAATTCTTTAAATGTTTTTCTTCTTCTTATAAATTGCTTAGAATAAAATTCTAAATCTGATTGTGTTAATGTGAAACATTGTGGTATGTTATCTTCTTCATTTGCAATCCATATTTCTCCACCATCTGCTTTAATTCCGGTCATATCCCAATATGCAATAAAGTATGCACCACATTGTATGAAATAATCTTGAATCCAATCTTCTCTTTTTGGTCTTCTACTGTTTTTATAATCAATAATAACAACTTTATTATCAACCATTTTAGAAATATTATCTACTGTTCCAGCCCATCCTCCACCTTTTACAGTCCATAAGAATGTTTCTGCTTCTAATACTTCAACAACTCTATCAAAATAATCAGAACTATTAAAATAGAATTTATAAAAGAATTTCCATGCTTCTTCTAAATAAAGAGGTCCATTGTCTTCTTCGCTGAATTGGTTAACCTCCTCATCTTCTTTTGCTAAATCTTTAAGAATCTTTAGCCTTTCAGTGGCTGACCCAGAAGTGCTCTTATACAGTTCTATGAGTCTGTGCATAATAGTTCCCCTGTTCATTGAAAGTTCAGATATACGTTTAGCTTCGGCTTCACCTACTCTTTTTTTCCATTTCTCTAAACCTGACATATCTTTGGTATTACCCAAGATAGTAGTAACTGAAGGCAACTTAGCTATTACTTTGTCACCTTCAGTTACTTGATAAAACCTAAGTCCATCTTCATGAACTCTGTTTATTGATACTTCTTCTGTTTTCAAATTCTATTGTGTTAAGAATATAGTAAACTTATCCCATAATGCATTCCATATGTGTGCATTATTGATGATAAATTTAGTTATAATAAAAATGATAAAACCTACAAATGTAGATCTAATAATGTTACCAATAATAGGCAACAGAGACAAATCATCAAATACTGGCCATAAAATTATTAAATAAGAAACAGGTGATACCTTTTGTATTTGAGGATAAACCATATCTGCCAAACCTATTTGTAACATGTAGTTTCCAAAACCTGAAATCTTATTAAGAACAAATGCCTGTTGAATTTCACCAGATGCAGTTTGAACCTCTTCTGGTAAATTAACTACACCATAAATTCTACCCAACCAATCAACTCTTAATTGAAAGTCTTGATTTAATTGATCTTGATTTTGTTTTGCAGTTTTACGAAAAATCCACCAAACTCTAATATCTCTAGCTAATTCTACCCAATATACAAAAGTGTTTTTGATCCAGTTCCACATATTAATTTATTTTTGTTAATTCTTTTATAGTTGCTAACGGAACATTACCTGTTTGTCTTTCTACAATTTCGCCGTCTTCAAAATACAATAATGTAGGTATCGATCTAATGCCATATTCTGCAGCAATGTCTGATTCTTCATCTACGTTAATTTTTAGTACTTTAACTTCACTAACTTCTTCTGAGTATTTGTCTAATGTTTTAATAAGCATTTTACATGGTCCACACCATGCAGCCCAAAAATCTACTAATACTCTTCCTGTTTTAATTTCTTCTTTAAAATCCATATTTTAATTTTAATATATTTCCCATTCAGTTAATAATTCATTATCTGTAAGTCTAATATAAGTATCAAGTGACATGTGAATTGCTACTTGACCTTCTAATGTAAGAACTTTGGTGAATTCTACAGAATCTTCAAATCTTTCATCTGCATCTCCATTATAAAGTTCATCACTAATTTTAATTAGATTTTCAATTGATTCCTCTTGAATCCAAACTTCTATAGTCATAATTATTGTTTAAGTATTATATACTCTTATTTGATATTGTTTCAATTTGATGTTTCTTCAAATCTTTAAGAACATCTTTTTTAACTATTTCTAAATACTTTGCTCGTTTTTTATCACTTGCAAATGGTACTGACCAAAATTGTTTTGTCTTTAACCATCTTGAAATATTCCATCCAAACACAAATGTAAATACACCCATCACTAAACGTAATTTAACCGAATTCAAATAAAGTGTTTTTACTGGCAATGAAGGTGCTCCGTGTGTGATGTATGTTCTTACCTTTTTATCACTCAAAAATGGTTTTGGATATGCGTATGGTCCAATCAATGGGACAAACTTGTATGCAAAACCTGGAGTAAATACTTCGTCAAAGAATATCTCTGTTCTTGGTGTTAATCTAAACCACCAAACTGGAGATACGAAATAGATTCTGTCTGCCCAAGTTACTAACTCTTGATATTTTTTAATAAGATCTGTTCTTGGTCTAGAAAAATCATCTCTATATAAATCAATAACTTCTACCTCATTTAGGTAATCACTATCTAATAGAGTTTTCTGAATTGTCTTAAAAATACCATTGTAACAGAAAGATTCCTGATCTGGATGACCTACTACAATCAAGTTCTGCATTCTTTCTAGCTTTTTCATAAAAATTGTTTAAATTGTGTTTCTTCTTTTTTTCTAGATTCTTCTAGTTTTTTTACATGATATTCTCTGGCATATTGTTCCATGATCTTGCTCATTGTTGTGTAATGAGAAAATGCATCACTATCTATATTTTTATTTGGCCATTCATTTTTATCTAACCATTCTTTTGCTGTCATTTTCTTTTCTTTTGAAATAATGGTATAGTCAATGTAACTGTGGCTCCTCCCATCATAGTAGCTAACACATCTCTGCGCTCTACCGTACCACCAGTTCTACTATCATACAATTCTTTTAATATACCTGCTGAAATTGATGCTAACATTCCCGTTATTTGAGCTCTTGTTTTATTATTATGTTTTTTATATGACCAATAATAACCTACTGTGCTAGCTGCTGCGCCTGCTATAAAATGTATTTGTTTGTCTTTCTCTTGTAAAATAAAATTCTGCCCAACCATGTTTGTTGTTAACATAAATAGAATTATTAAAAAGAAATGTCTCATCGGTTTGCTCTTTGGTTTTTTGATTTAAATCTGGTACCATCATTATTTTTGGCATGCTTTGTCTTTCTGCCTTTAACTCGCTCTCTCCACATTTTAAATGATGATTCTTTCATATGCTTCCTCATTAACTTCCTAACATCATTCTCTTTAAGCCCGAATTGGAATTCAATGGCCTCAAATGGAGTTCTATCCTCCCAAGCCATTTCTATAATTCTATCAATTTGCTCTTCTGTCATTTTGATCCTAATATCATTAGAGTAAAAAATCCAACCACTGTAAGAATATTAATTATTGTATAAATTCTTTCTTCTTTCATCTCTCTTTGGTGTTAAACATACATTGGAAAATCTACACCATGTCGGTGTACAAATGAGTTGTGTACTTCTTCATCTAATTCAATTCTTACATCAACATCACTGTCCTTAAACATTCCAGTTAAAGCAGTAATATCAAAGTCAGTATATTCCTGATCATCTGTTTTATCTTCTAACGTTCTCAATGCTGTTTGATAAACTCTTAGTGCTTTTACGATAATATCCTTTTGTGGCTGTGGTAATTTAACTGTGTTTCTCATTATCAATTTATTTATGATTTATATGCTGAAGGACTTGGTAAGCCGCTATAATAATCCCAATCTTTTAAATCGTCTCTGTGCATCGGTACGTTCCATTTAGGATCATACCAAAATCTACGGTTCTTAGAATCTATACGAGTATCCATCGTTTTGTTTCCATAACACAACATAAATTTTTCTTGAATTGCGTTTTCGCCAAATGGATTATCCCAATCTTTGATGCTTCCACCACCCTTTGCGTATGCCAACATTGGAATATCTGTACATAATTCTAGTATTTTTGGGTACTTTGCAATTTGTTGTGCTGCCGGAAGGAATGGATCAACATCACCTGCTCTAAAAATAATTTCAGCTCTTAGATAATTACCAATACCATTAAACCATTTTTGATCCATAAGAACCTCATATAATGGTTTACGAAATGTTTTTTTAGTTAGATTTGTCATGATATTCAAAAAGAATTCACGTGGTTCTGTTGTTGGATCTGGACCTCTTCCTTCATTCCAACTCAAACCTTGTGTCCATTTACCAAAACGTCTAACATCTACAAATGACAATGTTGTTCCATCTTTTCTATAAAATTTAAGATGTGCGTGTTTGTCTTCTTGTCCAGTGTTAGTAGTTCTAAAATGACCACTCATACCCATAGTAATACGTATAGGAATAGTTGCTTTACTATCATCATCTTTGATAGTTAATATGATCTCTTTACCTTTACTTTCTGAAGTTAGTGTAAAATATTTAAATGGAATATCTAATTCTGCCCCTTTGTGTTGAGGATTCTTTTTTACATTTGTGTAAATCATTCCACTTGATGCTTGATTTACATAGTCTGATGTTAATTTAAGTTCGGCTAGTTCTGGCATAATTAAAATGGTAAGTCTTGGTTCAACAATTTTTCTGTCTTGATTGCATCAATATCAACTTCCTTTACGTTTAATGATGCGAACGGTGTAATGTGCAATTTATGTACATCCCACTGTTGATTTGGGTGCAACGCATTCTGGTTTTTGGCGATCAGTTCTGCTTTAGAAAAAGCATGTTTATCATTGTCACCTTCAATGTAAACTTCATAAGTTACTGTATATCTCATAGTTCTGCTTTAATATTATACTACTAATATACAAAAAGTTTATGACATAAAAAAATCTGGGTGAATTATTTTACTACTAATGGTGAATTAATATATGATCATCGAAATATTGATCAAACATTTTGTTCCATTCTTTAGTTTCCATTAATGTAATATGTAGATTTTTACCATCTGGAAATGCATTACTTGATAATCCCTTTGGAATGGTGAATATAACTACACCGTCATCTGCTAAATAAGATTTCATTTCAGATAATAATTCCGGTAACTCTTCTAATGGCACATGTTCTAAAACTTCTGTACACATTATAATATCGAATGTTCCTGTTGGTTTTTTACAATATTCTGGGTGGGCAGGATCATATCTATAAAATCCTCTTAATCTCGAACCAAAGTGTTCACTAGCAGTTTTACGTTCTTTAACTCCTGGAATTGGCACTTTTTTTGTCCAATGTACTCCAGTTCCAGATCCAAAATCTAAGATAGTACCGCTACCTCTTTTATCTAGTTCATATTCTAATTCGCCATATATCTTTTGAATTCCGCCACCATCAAAAACTGTTTTTTCTTTTAACGTGACCATTTTACCATTTCTTAAAAATGGTTTGCCTTCAAAAATGTCTTTGTAATATTTTAGATATTTACTCATTGTTTAAAGTTAAAAAAATGGAACAGATTCTACCACAGGACGGGGGCCCATAACAGTGGTTAGATATAGAACCTGCTCCAATAATATATTTATCATGGTTTTATTTCATAAAAAAGCCTCTCGTTTGAGAGGCTAATTTCGTGGAGAATATCAGAGTCGAACTGATGACCTCCTGCGTGCAAGGCAGGCGCTCTAGCCAGCTGAGCTAATCCCCCAAAAAAAAGAGTAGACAATTAAATCTACTCTTTTAATAAAAAAAGGAAGGATCGTGTACTAAGGTATACTAGCCTTAGAAGATCGACTTATTGTGTTGATTACTGCATACCAATCAACTTTACTATTATTTCAAGTTCTACTCAAGATGGTTAAATCTCGTTGTAGTGCCACAACGGCTTTGATTGTACTTTATCCCCTAATAAGACAGGATGTTCAGTCACTTAGGCAAGGCTTCCTCTCGGGTACTTGCAATGCTCTTAGAAAGATTAGTTTAGATATCTTTCCCGATCTACCACCTTCTACTCTGTCGAGTCTTAGCTACGCACTTTTGCAACTAAGCCGGAACTTGTCCGATGTCTAGTGTGCCTTAATCCCTCTTTCCGTCAAGATTTTTTCGGCAATACACTCACATTATCAATGATCAATATCTAATGTGCCTTCCAATATTTTAAAGAACGTTTCCTTGGTACTTTATATATACCAATTAATATTTGGTACTATGCTTTGTTTGCTGCACTTACTGCAACTCTTACGTCTTGTGCTAATCCTTTGATTGCTTGCATAGACTTACGTACTCTTGTACCTGCTGCTTTGTTTCCTTTTTCTGAGAATTTTGCTGCATCCTCTTGGATGTTAGTCAATTCTTCTTGGATTTGATTTAATAATTCTGTCATAATATTTGTTTTTTAAATTTATACTTGTTATACTCTGCTAAATTGATTTGTTTCAACTTTTTTTAATCTTTTTTACTTTCTCCGATTACTGTTACTGATTTTACACCTTTATCTGTTGCCAATATATGATTAGCATATGCTTCTGTGTTTTTAATATTGGAGTAAATTCTCTTTTCTAGAGTTTTATATTCTACTTCAACATCCCATCCTCCTGGAACAAGACTTTTTGAATTAGTTCTATACTCATCACCTATGTAATATCCTTCCATATTATTGTTTTTTTAATAAGATCCATAAAAATAAATATACTAGTGAGCTTGATGGAACTAATAAGAATATGATTCTCCATGCGAGTGCTGATGTATCTGACCATCTTGCGATTCCTCCACAAACTCCTCCTAAATACCTATTGTTTTTATTTCTTTTTATTGTTGTCATTTTTGTCTTCTATTATATTACCGTAATCATCCATAAGTGGAGCATTTTTAATTTCGTAGATAATCCATATCCATGCTACTGCAAATACTATTACTAATCCCACCATTTTTCAATATTTTGTTCCATTAATTTGAATAGCAATTTTCTTGCTCTATTGTGATTTATCTGACCAATATTCATTGCGATTTTTTGTTTAATTTCTAAACTATCTTCGCCATCTAATGAGAATATACCTTCACCTGTTATAACTCTCTTTTCTATTAATGGATATTTTTTAATATAACCATCAAAATCTTCTTCTAGAATTCTTGACTCCAATGTACTATAACCCTCTTTATCAGCAGGTTCGAACCAATGTTTTGTTTTATGGTAATCATTATATTCTGAACTATAAAATTCATCTTGAACCTTTTCCATTAGTCGAACACATGTCATCATAACTTCAGAATCCCGCTTGGCTCTAGTATGAATGTTACGTTCTCCGATGTATTTAGACTGTGCCTTGATTTTGTGTATCATTATGTCAAAGATGTAGTGAGAATCATAATGTCTATCTTTCCAAATAATAGGCAACCAATACCAGATATTTTTAAATCCACGGGCAATTTCTCTATGGATATACCTTCCTTCTTGATCCCACCATAATGGAATCCATTGTATTTTTCTTACTATCCAAGACTTTTCAGATGTCTCTTTAGACCACTGATCAAACATATCTAATTCTGGTTCCATTATGAATAGTCTGCTTCTTTAATATTAATCTGTGACATCTTGTTCTTTTATATTTATATTTCCTGCTATTTGATAAGCTTGCCACAAATGATCTACTGCAGCACTGATATGTGTTCCTATTTTAGTTTCTATCTTTGCAGCTGGATGTTGTTGTAAATGATCATCTACTATTGCCATAACTACATGTAGTCTATCTACCATTTCATGATAATGAAACTGATCTAATTTAGGTTTTTGGCTCATATATTTCTAGATAAGATTTTAGCGTCTTCTTCTTTCACTAATTGATCTATATCTGTCCAACATAATTCTATCTCATGTGTTTCTGGACTTCCTTCTTCAATTTCCATAATACACAGATCTAATAAACCTTGTATATCACTTTCTAGAACTGGATATTTTTTAATAACTTCGTTTGCGTACTCTATTAAATTAGTCATATTTATAAAATTATCTGTGTTAATGCCCATAATAAAAATGCAACTAATCCTGTTTTAATAACATAATCATTTACTTTATAATTATTTTCAACTTGTCTTTTAGATCTTCCTTGCCACTCGTTAGGATCCCATTCTTTAGTTCTTGATTTAAAGATATTTGGTTTTGTCTTACTCATGTTTTGTTGATTGTTTATATTTATATTAAGATTATTTAATTTGTTTCACTAAAGTTCGTAGATAACTGGTACTCCATTTTCAATACAAAGATACTCATACGGGAGTGCGTCAACAAAATAGTGGTTATCATCATAATCAATCACTTTCATGTTAGTATGCCCAACGACTTGTATAATAGTATCATTAAGAGGATTACGTCTTAGGGCTTGAGGTCTAATCCACATTGGACCTTCACCATCATAATTACCATACATTTCCATACCACTATGATTAAACGATCTCTTATCATAAGACCAAAGATCATTAATTTGTTCTGGGATATTACCGCCTTCTGGGAAATTAGTGTCATACCATACTTTAGAAACTCCAGCATGTGTAAATAAAAACTTATCTACCTGATATGCTACTTGTAAATGTTCTTTAGTTTCTCTTAAAAGCTCACCAATTTCTGGTGCGTGCCATGTGCTATATCCACCATATCGACCACCACATTCTGACATATAATGAAAGTCATGGTTACCGATCAACATAGTTACTTTAACATCAGCAGATTCTTTCCATGCAATAATCTCTTTATAGTTGTAAATTTGTTCCACATGTGAAATAGAGAATGAGTCAAAGTAATCTCCGATGAATACAAACTCAGTAGCATCAGGGTTTAACTCGATAAGTTTCTTCCAACTATCATGTCCATGAATATCTCCTATTACTACTATTTTGTTCATTTAAATTTCTTTTTAAAGATAATTAATTTTAATTGAATATAAAACTTAAGATCATAATACCATCTAAACTTTCTTCGCCTTTTTGCTTTTTTGAGCCAACTCTCATCTTTATAGGATATTCTTTCTATCCAACTTGTAACTGATTCGTCCTCTCTTCGAGCGTGGTGATGTTTAGTCATCTCTGTTCTTGTGTTTTTTTGTGCGTCTATACTTTTTCTTATTTCTAACTGGAGTAGGCATGCGAAGAGCATCCAACCACTCTTGTAGTGTTAGATTTACTTCTTTTAATTTTTTGCCTTTATTTTCCATGATTGTCATTATTTTTTGGTCTAACTAAACAATTAACACAAATGTTAGTTAATAATAAACCGCTTGGTATATTGTCTCCACATATATTACATGTTTCGTGATACTCTTTACTTTCCATATTTATTTCTTTCCCATCCTCCAAGTGGCATTATTTCTTCACCTGTTCCCATTGGCGCTTTCTCATTTACCCATTCTTCTTTTCCAGTTGAGATTCCCATAATTTTAATATTATCATTACCTGAAATAAGTTTAGCTTTTTCAATAGCTTCGGCGTTATTTTCAGCCATCACGCAAATCGTAAAATCTTGGAACTTATTAAATGCTCGTTCTCTATGATCTTCGTCATAATAGTGTAAATAATATATTACAATTGGTTTTTTCATAAATCTATACTGTTCTTTGGCTTAGAGACATTTTTTATATGCTACTTTTTAAATTTGGTTTCATATTTGATTCTTTTTTTCAATTCAGCTTGACCTTCTGGTGAAAAGTTATATATTAACTCTCTGAGATCTTGTTCATTTAGAGTGTCCATATATACTGGATTGAATGGCATTTTTTGCTCTTTACAGATTTCTTCAAATTCTAAAAGTAAAGCAGCTTTGTTGTTTAAACTTTTTAAAAGTTCTTTTTCTCTAGGTGTAATGTATTTTTCGTTTTCTGACATGTTATATGAATTAATTTGATTGATTATTTTTTTTGGTATTACGATAATTAACAACTGCACTTGCAAGGCGATCCATGCGTTCTTTAGGATCTTGAATCATCACACGTGCTGTGGTTTCATAAATCTTGCCAGTATACTCAGACTTGTAATAGCCTTTGCTTTTAGGATTTAGCTGATAAATTGTTTCAAACATTTTATTACTATAATAAGATTTACTTTTGTAGCTTCTGCGAATATATCCACTTTCATAACTCAAATAATCACATTGTGCGATTGGGTCATGATAGCAAATTGTACCATTGTCAGCTTGTCGTTGTGAAGTTACTTCAACACATTTAAGAGATTGTAATTTGTTCATTTTTATTTGTTTTGATTAATACTCTACTAATATACCAAAAAATATTGACATAAAAAAATCTATGCTAATATTTTTTCACTTTTTTTAGCCTTAATGTGTTTACAATCTCCTCTAAAGAAATTCATTGCTGGACAATTACATCCCCAAACATTGTTTGTTTCAGTAACATCATAGAATTTTCCAGGCTTAGAAGACTCTACTTTCCATGATCTGTTTTCAGTTTTAGTTTTAGTGATCACTGGCACAGGTTTTGGTTTTTCTATTTTAGTACTTTTGTCAAACTTAATCTGATCCCTAGTAGTTCCTTTAGGAACCGGGTGCCAACCTGGACATACATAAGTAGCATCAACTGTATTTACTATAGCAAATACGTCGCCATAACAATTATCGTAAGGGAATGTAAAAGTAGAAGTGTTTGACATAATTTGTGTTTAGTGAGGTATTAACCTCCATTAGTATACTACTAATATACCACAAATAAATGACATAAAAAAATCTGAGTGATTTATTTTTAAAAAAGTTTCAATTAAAATTTATCGGAGAATATATCTTCTATGTCTTCGTGAATTTCTTCAGCAGTTACATCTAATTCTAACATAATGTTAGCACGATATGTTAATTCTTTACTTCCGTTATTGAATACTAAAATAGTTGGAATAGATCTTACCTTGTATTTCTTTTTAAGATCTGGGTATTTTTCAATATCTACTCTGTAATATGTTCCATCTTCTATTGCTTCCCATTCTGAAAATGGCTCAACAAAAGAGGCTACAAATTCTACAATAACTATACCTGTATTAATAGACTTACTAAATGTGTCAGAAGTTAAATACTTTGGTTCTCCCTCAGTTATTCCTGCATTAGTTGAATCTGCTATCGTAGACGATGCAATTAATCCAAATGCTAATAAAAATACAATTACTATCTTTTTCATAATTATCTAAATTGGAAGTTTAAGCCAGCTTTAGCAGTAAATACTTGTCTATCCCAATATTGTAGATAATTCATTTCTGCAAAAACACCTAACTTCTTTGTTATTTTCCACCCGGTCATTGCACCGATTGTAAAATCAGTCCATTGTGCATCTTCTCCTTCACTAATAAACTTACCATAAGAAAAGTCTTTGTTACCCATAACCTGTTGGTGATATGGCATAACTGAAGTGTAAATGTGTGCCCAGTTATTTCCATCTTGTGAATAATGATAAAAATCTAATCCAATTACTGGAGATATTGTACCAAGATCTTCAATTTGTATAAGTCCTTCTCTATTAAAGTCATTTACAAGACCACCGTATACATTAGTTCTAAAATCTAAATCTGTATCTGAAACTCTCTCACCATTTTCGTCATTCCAAAAGAAATCAAAGTTATCTAATTCTCCATCGTTATCATAATCGATACCATAATAGTTATCACTGTAACCATTGTCGTATGCTAATTGCCACCATGGATTATCATCTAAGTAATCTGCGATTGGTAAGTAACCGTAAGGCCTGTGTGTTCTAAATGCAGCACCGATAGAAAAGTTAAGTTTTTTACCTATTGGTTTTCTCCATCTAAGATCTACTGCCCTGTAATCCAAATCTGCAAGACCATCCTGCATTTGTTCTAGTTTAAAGATAAAGTTATCTCCTAAATATCTAAGAAATATATCTTCTCTTGTGTATTCATTACCAAACTGTCTTGCCCATTCCCATTGGAATTTATATTCCCAACCTTTAACAGCACCTATATTAGAACTTAATCCTGTTTGGATTTCCGTTCCATCATAAAATTGATTAGGTTTATTCTCATAATCAAATCTCGCAACCTTTCTAATACCAAAACCATAAGAATAATTAGTTTCAGCATCTGGTGTAACATCAAATAGTTCTCCACCTTGATCTACGAAATAAGTTTTTTGTGTGCTAGTTTGTGGTTGTGCTTCTCCAGCAACTCCATAAATAGTAGAGTATTTAAAGAATTTCTTAACTTTCTTTGTAATCTGTGCGTCCGCAGTACTAAATGATACCAACGCGATAATAAGTAATAATAGTTTTTTCATGTTATCTGTTACGAAGATGTTTTTCAATTGCCTTTAAATCCTCTTTCATTTCTTCTACATCTTCTTGTGTATTTAATATTGTAGAACGTACTAACTCGTCTTTGAGTTCATATTCAGTTCTAGAAATGTTAGGAGCTGGTAGAGTTTTAGCGTCTTCTATCTCATCTCTCATATCATCGAGTTGAGCTTGGAATGCGAACCAAAAACTTACCGCTGTTGTGATTGCCACAGCTATTGCGATTAGTGTTTTTACACTAACTTTAATTCCGCTGTCTTCATTTAATTCTTTTGCCATTGTATAACAATGTATTTTTTATGCATAATGCTACAATGTATATATCTTGTAAAATACTATAATTTATGTTTGAACTCCTTTAGATATAAACACTTTTCATATTCTTCTTGTTTCTCAAAATATGAAATCATTTCATCTAAATCATCTTCAGTTGGTGTTGCATCGGGTTCTATAAAAAATACTGGCATCATATCATCAGGAAATTCTTGACCTTCTTCAACAATTATAAAGGACAAATACACTAATAATTGTTCAAGTGTTGCACCTCCAGATAATAATTGATATGAATTTTCTATTGATTGTCCGTACATTCTTTACCAGTTTTTCTTATATTTATCGCCATCCACCCAAGAGAACAATCTTGTTTCTTCGACGTCATGTAATACTATTGTTTTATCAGTTACTTTATCATCGTAAAACCATTCATATCCAAATAATGCAACATCAGTGTCCATTGTTTTGATAATCTGATTATTAAATGTCTTACATCCATGTGCCCAATAAATATTATCTCCATAACATTCTAAACATTCATTAATAACTCTACTATTTGGTGCAGAACCATAAACTGTACAATCTATTAATGTGTTATTTTCTTGTGTAGGTTTCATACCTGCAAAGAATGTGTGTTGTGGTGAAAGGTGTGCTAAACATTCATCAAATGGTCTGATAGGTTTTGCATCTAAATCACAGTAAACTCCACCATAATCTCTAAGTATAAGTATTCTAACTCTATCTGCAATAAAAGCCCATTTATAAACTTCTGGCTCTGTTATATAATTTTGTAAAAACTTATCATCTTTATAGACATCATTAAAGACCATATCATGTGTCCATAATGTATATTCCCAATCAGGATGCATGGCTTGCATCTCTTCTCCAAATTTCACACACCATGTTGGTGGTTCTTTTTCTCCAATCCAAACTTGATGAATTTTCTTAGGTATTTTCATAAATTGTAACTATTTTTTATATTTATTTTATCGTTTAAATCTATATTGTTTCACATATTTAAACAGATTGTAATTCACAGCACACTCTTCTCGTTCTGGGTGCCATTGAACTGCAAGGATTTTCTTTTCTTCGTCCTCTATTGCCTCAGGAATATAATATCCATCAAATGACATACATGTTATTTTAAAATTAGGTGCTATCTTTGAACACCATTGGTGATGTCTTGAATTAACTTCAAACATACCATCTTCTAGATCTTTTACGTAATGATATTGGGATTGTTTTCCACTATGATCAACATCTTCAGAGAAAACATCGCTTTGGTGAAATTCAACAACTCTTTCTAATAAATCTTCAACCTTTCCTCCAAAATAATAATTTAAAATTTGCATACCTTTACAAATTCCAATTATTGGCTGTTCACATTCTATGGCTAATTCTATCCAATGTAATTCTTTTTGATCTCTTTCTATATTTTTGCCAATATCTGCTCCTCCACATAAAAGTAGTGGTGCATCAAGATTTTTGTACCTAAGATCCAGAATGATTGGATCGAATCCTTCAGATTTAATCCAATTAATATACATTTCCTTTTCTTTTAGGCCTTTAGGTGGCGCTACAAATATCTTCAAAATATTAAATGTTTTTCAATACTCTAATAGTATCTATTCATTTTTTAAAAGTCTCTAGTAGTTTCATAAATAGCTTTAATTACAGGAAATCTTAGTGAATTAGTACCATTCATATTTGTTGTTTCTTCAAAGTATTGGATAGTAACTTGTTTCCCAACTATTTCATTTGGATTCTGAAAATAATGACGTCTTTGATCATGATTAAAACCACTTCCAACTTGAACAGGATTTCCTTTATGTTCTATAATAATATTCTTTAACATTAATTCAGAAACTTCTGCGCCATCAACAATAACTCTTTGAATGTCGTTTTCTACACCAACTACAATATATTCTTCATCGTGCATTTGTTTTACTTTAAGAACCTCATCAGATCTTTTACCTTTATATGCAGTGTTCTTACGTAACATAAGTCCTTCCCATCCACCTTCTTTTGACATATCCATCATTCTAGAGAATACTTCATCATCACAGTCTAATTGCTCAAGAACTCCAATAAATTGATGTCCATCTTCAACAATATTATATAAATTATTAATACGCTCATTAAATGTAGTCAAACTAGTTTTATCTTGAAATTCTTTAAGAGTTAGAAAATCAAACATCCAATAATATGGATTTTCAATAGTGTGATCTTTACGTTTAATTTCTTTAATAATATTTTGGAAATCCTCATCTCCGTTTTCATCTAACATACAAATCTCTCCATCAAAAACCATATTGGAAAGATTCAATGCTCTCAACTCTGGTTTTAAATTATCAAGTGTTAAGAATTCTTTTCCTGATCTTGAGAAAAACTTAGGTTCTCCATCACCATCAATAATACAAATACATCGACATCCATCTAATTTACGACTAACTTGCCATCCATCATTCCAATCAACTTTCTTTTGAGTTTTTTCATCAAATGCTTTTGCTAATGCAACATCAAATGTTGGGATAAGATTAGGAATTGCCTTATTAATAGTAGATGCAGTTGATCTTGTCTTAAGATTACGATCCAGAATGTTCCAGATTAAATCCTCGAATAGTGGATTTTCTCTAACATATCGATTAACATTAGCAATTGCGTTGTGACCAGTGACTACTCTGTCATTCAGGTCATTAAGTAAAAGAAAGAAATCACCATAAGTATTAGGATGACCTAACAAATCTGAATTCTTTTTACAGTTTGCTGAAGTTACACCATATTGAAGATATGTATTATATGTGTAGTACAGTGCATTCCTAACCGATTCATATTGACTATATTCTTTTAAGACATTTATTTTGTCTGTGTTTGAATTAGTTGAATTTGAAACTTCAACGAAATCATGTATTAATTGGAAATCTGTTCTCATAATTATATCATTTTTAAAAGATTACTAACTAGTAGAATCATGTATAATCCAAAGGCTATGGTTAATACAATATCTACGCTATCTATATTTTGTACAATTGATTTTATTTTTCTCATATTATAAATCGTTATTTAAGTGGCTTCTAAAACCCATAACAGGCGTGTGGCCAACAATTTTATTTTTACGTTGCTCAATCATATTTCTTGTCATGATCAAAGTTTCAACATCTTCTTCAGTTTTTACCCAATCTGTAAATAGGTAAGTCAGTAATCTTGATTTCAGCTTTTTCATATTATGCAAATTTAGCTCTTAATTCTTTAATCTCTTCTTTTGATTCAAATCCAATGATATGAAATACTTCATTGCCTTCACCAAAATTAGGCTGTACAAAATTAGATATGATTAAATCATCCCAAATTTCGTTTAACCACCATGTTTCGACGCCATCGATATTTTTTAGAAGATCTTCTTTGATAGATTCTAAAGTAAAACCATAACCATATCCCGATGACATGATAATCTTACCTAGTATTTTAGCTGTATCTAAATCACTAAGCGCATTAATAGCAAATTCAATTTCTTTAATCATATGAGAAGAAACTTCTTGATTATATTTATACATCTCTCTTGACCAAGGTTTAGTGATCTCGATGTTATGTTTGTAAATTTTTGGAATTTTTGACATGTTTTTATTTTTTAATTATTATGAAAATGATTTTTGTTTTTTTACCCAAGATCTCATGGTAACAAGTGTTTTAGTAGTACTCATAGGTACATAAGTCTTTTCTTTATTACACCATTCTTGGCAATCTTTTTCTCTTTCCCACCAAACGTATCCAGCATCACATCCAAAACCGTTTTCTTTTTCTGACCATTTAATGTATGATGTTTCTAAATTTGATAATCTTTGTTCTACTGTCATATTTTGATTTTTAGTGAGGTAATAACCTCCATTAGTATACTACTAATATACCACAAATAATTGAGATAAAAAAACCTGGGTGATTTATTTTTAGATTAGTTACGAACAATTACGCTTATGTTACATTTTTCATAAACTGCTTGCCAACCTTC
>UPTN01000144.1_pt1 | contig 39264 bp, 40 predicted proteins | sample 2160111 | NCBI WGS metagenome assembly UPTN01 (sample SAMN06265058, study PRJEB28932) | marine metagenome | isolation source: Columbia River Estuary | place: USA:Columbia River Estuary, USA | collected 2014-05-05
AATGTCAGATCCGGTGCAACGTGCGTCCTGGATTGAAGCGTTGACAGAAAAGCTCAACATCGACACTGCAGAAAGTGAGTCGTATACGGTGGATTGGGACGAGGGTTCCGAGGGTGCACCGGGATTCATGAATGTCTGCCGCCTGTCACACGGCCTGGATCATCCCCGTCACGTCACGCTGGACTTCTTCAGGAGCCCGGAATACCGAAGAATCGCCGAAGTGGGAGAGGAGCTTCGGGAATTGCTCTCAGAAGGCGCGTATGTGGTAAGAGGTGATACAAATACCCCTATAGAAAGCCTCGAAGTGGCAATGAACTGGCTTATGGCCCAGGCCAAGAAGGGTCAGAGCTTCCAGCGCTACAAAGGCCTGGGTGAAATGAATCCGGACCAGCTCTGGGATACCACCATTAACCCCGAGTCACGTCGTCTCATGCAGGTGAGAATCGATGATGCCGTCACGGCCGATGAAGTATTTTCGACGCTGATGGGTGACCAGGTGGAGCCAAGGCGCGATTTCATCGAAAAAAATGCGCTCTCAGCGGGAAATATCGACGTATAGACCCCGGGAATTCGCTCAGATTTGACGCTCAAGCCCCGTTTTTTGCACTGAAAAACGCGGTTTGGGCAGTTTTTCAAGGGTTCCCTCTATCCAGGCCCTGGCCTCTGCGTTCAATTGTTGTGGAGTTTTCCCTTCCGGGGATATCGGCTTGCCTATCACCATATCGATGGTGCCAGGATATTTGATCCAGCTGCGACGGGGCCAAAAATATCCGGCGTTGTGAGTCACCGGAATCAGCGGTACACCCGCTTCAATGGCAAGTAATGCGCCACTCGCGCCGTAACGCCGTTCTGCTCCAATCGGAACTCGTGTGCCTTCAGGAAAAATCATTACGAAATAGCCCTTGGCCAGGCGTTGTTTTCCCTGCTCAATCACCTGGGTGACAGCACGTCGACCGGATGAGCGATCGATGGCAATAGCGTTTAGTGCCACCACACCGGTTCCAACAAAGGGAATCCATTTAATTTCCTTTTTTAGCACCCAGCTTTGTTCTGGAAATACCAGCAGCTCTGACAGGGTCTCCCATGCAGAGGAGTGCTTCAGGTAGACCACCGCACCTCCTTCGGGAATGTTCTCCGCTCCGGTTACACGGTAGTCCAGCTTGCACAAACGCTTGAGCATGCGCATGACCAGGTCCACCCATCTCACCGCGAGTACATAGCCGTAGTGCCGTCCCTTGAACGGAACAAAAATGGTAATCAGGCCTGCGTACCAGAATACGGTCAGCGCCATCAGTGTCGTGAACAAAAGCGAGCGTGGAAAGTACAACAGATACTTCATGTCAGCGTTCACTGATCAAGGCATTTGCTGCCTGATCAAGGTTTTCAAACACTTCCGTTACCGGGTCGCCAGAAGCGAGAGTTTTCTTACCGTTGCCGGTAAGCACCAGTATGGGTCGCGCACCGATTGCACGTGCCGCGTCCAGGTCTCTCGCGGAGTCTCCGATGACGGGTACACCCTGCATACTGATCTTCCTGTCCCTGGAAATTTGCTGCAGTAAACCGGGCAGCGGCTTGCGACATTCACAATTTTCATCCGGTCGATGGGGGCAAAAATAAATTGCTGAAATTTCGCCTCCACAAAGACGAACCTCACCGAGCATTTTCTGGTGAATTTCTTCCAGCGCATCGAGGTCGAACAATCCTCGCCCCAAACCAGACTGGTTGCTGGCGACAATCACTGCAAAACCCGCGCGGGAAAATTTTGCGATGGCCTCCAGGCTGTGTGGCAAAGCCGTCCACTCGGAAGCGGACTTGATGTAATCCGGTGAGTCAGCGTTGATCACGCCGTCCCTGTCCAGGACCACAACCTTCGTCATTCGCCTGCCTTCAGCAAAGACAAATCAGCAATGAACAAGAACAACTTTTGCATGGTTCCCAACAAGGCAAGGCGATTTGCCCTGAGTGCCGGGTCCGGATCCATCACCATGACTTTGTCAAAAAATGCATCCACTGGAACCCGCAACGCGGCCAGTGCGGACAGCGCCTCGGTATAACGACGTTCGCTGAGCAAAGGTTCGACTTGCGCACCCAGGGATTCGAGTCCCTGGAAAAGAAGACGCTCTTCTTCGAGTTGGAAAAGACCGGGATCTACGGTGCCAGAAACCGGGTCATCTGATTTGCGCAGGATGTTGCTGACCCGCTTGTTTGCAGCCGCCAGGCTCTGGGCTTCGGCCATGGCACTGAACGCGCGCACAGCGCCGAGTCGTTGGTGAAAGTCCAACGGACTTGCAGGCCGCTTTGCGAGAACCGCTTCGAACATATCGCTGGTAATTCCGCTGCCGGATTCTTCCAGGTAATACGCTCTTAGTCGCTCCATGGCGTACTGGTATACATCTGCCGCCAATTCACCATCAAGTTTATCCAGGGGCTGCAATGACAGTGCCTTCTCAATGGCGCTCTGCAAGTTCAGATCAAGTTCGCATTCGATGATGACACGCATTAAACCCAGTGCTCCACGGCGCAATCCGAAGGGATCCCGACTGCCACTGGGTTTTTGTCCGATCGCAAAAATACCGCACAGGGTATCCAGCTTGTCAGCGATAGCCAGCACCTGGCCTACCGCACCTGCGGGTAACGCGTCGCCTGCGAAACGTGGCAGGTATTGTTCTTCCATGGCAGCACAAACCTCCGCCGCCTCACCATCAGCCTCGGCATAGTAACGACCCATGGTGCCCTGTAGTTCTGGAAATTCACCCACCATGTTGGTGGCCAAATCGCACTTGCCTAACAGTGCAGCCCGCATCACCAGGTCCTGGTTCACAGCAAGTTGACCGGCTATCTCCTGGCCGAGTTTTGACACCCGAACACTCTTGTCGCCTATGCTACCCAGCTTGTGCTGGAACACGATGTTGTTAAGTCCTGACTGTCTGTCAGCGAGGCTTTGTTTTCTGTCTGTGTTCCAGAAAAACTCTGCATCGGCCAGCCGCGGTCGAACTACCCGTTCGTTACCCTCGACAACCTGGTCGGGTTCGCGGCTTTGCAGATTGCTGATCGCAATGAACTGGGGAAGCAAGCTGCCGTCGGCTTGTTGCAATGGGAAGTAACGCTGATGTTCCTGCAAGGTGGCAATCAACACTTCTCTTGGCAGGGCCAGGAACCGCTCGTCAATGTTTCCGCGTAAGGACACCGGCCATTCCACCAAGGCACTAACTTCATCGAGCAGCGCGTCATCAAAAACGGCCGTTGCACCCACCGCAGCGGACTCTTCAGCAACCAACTCCTCGACACGCGAACGACGCTGGTCAAAGCCGGCGATTAACTGGCCTTCTTTTTCCAGGCGCTCCGGGTACTCGTCAACATGGGCCAGGGAAATTGTGCCACTGCTGTGGAAACGATGTCCCCGGGTAAGGCGATCGGAACTGGCGCTGAGTATCTGCGCGGGAATGACATCACCGTCCAGCATCATCACGATCCAGTGAACCGGGCGGACAAATTCTGCGTCACCGTCGCCCCAGCGCATGCGCTTGGGTATTGGCAAGGCATCAAGTGACGCCTGAACAATTTGTGGCAAGAGGCTCGCCGCGTCCTGTCCTTTTTCGATTCCGTTATAAACCAGCCACGCCCCCTTGGGAGTGTCTTCTTGCTCCAGGTCCTGCACATTCACACCGCATTTCTCAGCGAAAGAAGTGGCAGCGCGACTCGGATTGCCTTCGGCATCAAACGCGACTTTGACCGGCGGTCCTTTCAGGGTGACGCTCTTGTCTTCCTGTTGCCGCTGCATGGCCAACACTTTTACCGCCAGCCTGCGTGGTGTTGCATAGGCGATAATTTCACCGTGGGCCAACGGAGCTTGCTCAAGGCCTTTTTGTATACCTGCCGTGAATGCCTCCGACAGGGCACGAAGCGCCTTGGGCGGTAATTCTTCGGTGCCGATTTCAACCAGGAAATTGCTGCGGTTCATGCCTGCATCACTCATGGCCGCTCTCCGGTTGTTTTGCACCAAGCATGGGGAAGCCCAGTGCCTCGCGTCGTTGGTAATACGCCTCGGCTACCGCCTTGGCCATTTCCCTGACGCGTAAAATAAAGCGCTGCCTTTCAGTCACCGAAATTGCATGTCGCGCGTCCAGCAGGTTGAACGCATGTGAAGCTTCCAGCACGCGCTCGTAAGCCGGCAGGGGAAGCTGATCCTCGATCAGCGAATGGCACAGCTTTTCGCAATGGTCGAAGTGTCCGAACAGGTATTCAACGGGCGCCTTTTCAAAATTGTAAGTGGATTGCTCGACCTCGTTCTGGTGGAACACATCTCCATAGGTCACGACTCCCTGGGGACCTTCGGTCCACACCAGGTCGAAGACGCTTTCCTTGGATTGCAGGTACATGGCAATGCGTTCGAGACCATAGGTGATCTCGCCGGTTACCGGACGGCAGTCCAGTCCGCCCACTTGCTGGAAATAGGTGAACTGGGTTACTTCCATGCCATTGAGCCAAACTTCCCAGCCCAGGCCCCAGGCGCCCAGGGTCGGTGATTCCCAGTTGTCTTCAACGAAGCGAATGTCGTGCACCAGGGGATCCAGGCCCAGGGTCTTGAGCGAATCAAGGTACAGATCCTGGATATTCTCCGGCGACGGCTTCATGACCACCTGGAACTGGTAGTAATGCTGCAGGCGGAAGGGATTGTCGCCGTAACGACCGTCGGTAGGCCGGCGACTGGGCTGCACATAGGCTGCGTTCCAGGGCTCCGGGCCCAGGGACCTCAGGAAGGTGGCGGCGTGAAAGGTCCCCGCGCCCATTTCCATGTCGTAGGGCTGTATCAATACACAGCCGTGACTAGCCCAGAACTGCTGTAGGGCAAGAATCAGTTCCTGGAATGTCCGGGGTTTTTGCTTGGCAACGTCCACAAATTCAATCCGCTTGAGTGCAAACCCTTAATTATACTGGTGGGGACCAAACCCCGTACAGGACCGTGTCGCAATGACTGGGCCAAAATAGTGCATGGGAACACCCATATCGCACCAAAGCGGTGCATCTGAAGACCGCCACGACAAGCGAAAAGGGCTATAATCATGAGCGGCTTGCCGTGTGCCGAGCTGGCACGCTTCGTGCAAACCCATAGAGAATAGATTTTCCGTCCCAATCCGGGGCGGGTACTGACATGGCTAGAATGCAAGGAGACTATCCGATGAGCGCCGCTGACGTCCTGAAACTGATCGAAGAGAAAGAAATCCAGTTTGTCGACCTACGGTTCACCGATACCAAGGGCAAGGAGCAGCATGTCACCGTGCCGGTCAGCCAGTTGGACGAGGACACGTTTGAGGACGGCAAGATGTTTGATGGTTCGTCCATCGCCGGTTGGAAGGGTATTCAGGAATCTGACATGATCCTGCTTCCCGATGCCGACTCTGCGGTACTGGACCCCTTTGCCGAAGACGCCACCATGAACCTGCGTTGCGACGTTATCGAACCCGCAACCATGCAGGGTTATGTGCGTGACCCGCGCTCCCTGGCCCGTCGCGCCGAGGCTTACCTGAAATCCACGGGTATTGCCGACACCGCCTACTTTGGTCCGGAAAACGAATTTTTCGTATTTGACGATATTCGTTGGGGCGTTGAGATGAGCGGTGCTTTTTACGAGATCGACTCCAGCGAAGCCGGATGGAACTCCAAGAAGGTTTACCAGGATGGCAATTTCGGTCATCGTCCCGGCGTGAAGGGCGGTTATTTTCCGGTTCCCCCCGTCGATTCGCTGCATGATATCCGCTCCACCATGTGCCTGGCTTTGCACGACATGGGTGTTGAAACCGAAGTGCATCACCACGAGGTGGCAACCGCCGGCCAGTGTGAAATTGGTGTGAAATACGGCTCCCTGGTACGCAAGGGTGACGAAGTGCAGATCCTGAAATACGTGGTGCACAATGTGGCCCACGGTTTCGGTAAAACCGCCACCTTCATGCCCAAGCCTGTAGTGGGTGACAACGGTAGTGGCATGCACGTGCATATGTCGTTGGCCAAGGACGGTGAAAATCTGTTCAGTGGTGACGGCTACGGCGGTCTGTCTGATGCGGCCCTGTATTTCATCGGCGGCATCATCAAGCATGCCAAGGCGTTGAACGCATTCACCAACCCCAGCACCAACAGCTACAAGCGCCTGGTTCCCGGATTTGAAGCACCTGTGAAGCTGGCCTATTCGGCTCGCAACCGTTCCGCATCGATTCGTGTGCCCTATATCGCCAATCCCAAGGGCCGTCGCATCGAAGTGCGCTTCCCTGACTCCACGGCGAATCCTTACCTGGCTTTCTCTGCCATGATGATGGCCGGCCTGGACGGCATTCAGAACAAGATCCACCCCGGCGACCCGCTGGACAAGAACTTGTACGACCTGCCTCCCGAGGAGTCGAAGGATATTCCGGAAGTGGCTTACTCCCTGGAGCAGGCGCTGGAGTGCCTGAGCGCGGATCGTGAGTTCCTCAAGGGCGGCGGTGTCTTCACTGATGACCTGATTGATAGCTACATCGAACTGAAGACCGAAGAAGTCACGCGCCTGCGTATGACCACCCATCCGGTTGAATTCCAGATGTACTACAGCCTCTAAAGTGTGAGCTGATTGGCAAAATTAGCGGCGGAACCCCCGGGTTTCGCCGTTTTTTTTTGTAAAATCGGTTACAGGGAGTATGCTCTGAATCATGAAAATTCTATTGACTCTCGTTCTGTTGACCATGGCCTCCGGGGTGTCCGCGACAACGTATAGTTGGGTGGATGAGCAGGGTGTCGTGCATTTCTCTGACATGCCTCATGAGGGTGCCACGGAAATTCAGCTGGACAAGGCCCAGGGCTACAGCAGTTCGCGCCAGTCCATGTCCGAGAAAAAGCCGGCCGCGGAGGCTGGAAAGTTTCAATATGACAGCGTGGAAATTGTCTCTCCTTACGAGGAAGAGGTGCTGTTCAATATCGAGACCCGCATGAGCATGCAGGTAGCGATTACTCCGGCCTTGAGACCTGACCATTTCTTGCGCTTACAAATCGATGGCAAGGACGTCACCGACAAGCCTGTCCGCAGTCGCAGTTTTCAGATTGACGGCGTCTTTCGCGGCACCCATACCGCCCAGCTGACGGTTGTGGATGCTGACGGCAATACTGTGCAGCAATCCGGTGCTCGTACGTTCCACATTCGACAGAATGTTGCCCAGCCCAGGAAGCAGCCCCGGACGTAGTGACGGACGCAATACAGAATTATTCCCGGCAAGTTCTTGATCACCTGACAACAGCGGTGCTCGCGTTGGACGCTGGGCTATGCGTTCAATTCATGAACCCTGCCGCCGAGGAAATGTTTGGATTAAGCGCCAGGCAGGCAGGCGGACATCCTCTTTCCCGTCTTTTTCTGAATAGCGCTGAATTGGAAACCATCGCCGGCCGGGTATTGGAAAAGCAGACGGCCGTGGCGGGGCGCGACCTGGAACTTGTGCCGCGAGAAATGCCGACACTGCCCCTGGCTGTGGACTGCTCGGCATCAAATTTTTCAATTGAAGAAGAGGCCGACGGGGTGTTGCTGGAGTTTCAGGACACCACCCGCCTGAGGCGAATAAACAAAGAAGCTGAATTGATGCAACAGCATGGCGTGTCTCGCAAGATTATTCGCCAGCTGGCCCATGAGATTAAGAATCCCCTGGGCGGCCTCAAGGGCGCCGCACAGTTGTTGCAGGGTGAGTTGCTTGACTCGGACCTGGCGGAATACACCACGGTCATGGTTCGGGAAGTGGACCGCCTGGCTGATCTGATCGATCGCATGTTGGGTCCCACCCGAGCTTTGGACAGGCGCTCCTGCAACCTGCATGAAGTACTCGACCACGTGCTGCAGCTGGTGGCAGTTGATGCGCCAACCGGGGTGAGTCTTGTCGCCGATTTCGATCTGTCTTTGCCGCCACTTGAGATGGACCGTGACCTGATGACCCAGGTCTTCCTGAACCTGGCGCGCAATGGGGTGCAGGCGTTGGGCGAGGAGGGTGAACTGGTGCTGCGGACCCGGGTGCTGAGTAATTTCACCCTGGGTCACCTGCGCTACCGGATGGTGGCGAGCATTGAATTTCAAGACAACGGGCCGGGCGTGGATCCCTCGGTGGCAGAGACCCTGTTTTACCCACTGGTTACCTCGCGTAGCAACGGCACGGGTCTTGGGCTGTCTATCTCCCAGGAACTGGCGAACCGGCATAATGGACTCATAGAATTCTCCAGCCGCCCGGGGCACACTGTATTCCAGGTGCTCCTGCCGATGTCTACAGCAATGGACAGCTCTGATGAATGACACCAAACCCATGGTCTGGGTGGCGGATGATGACACCGCCATACGCTGGGTCCTGCAAAAAGCCCTGGACAAGGCGGGTATAGCCAACCGTTGTTTCGAGGATGCTGAATCCGTGCTGGAGGCCATGGGCCAGGGTGAGCAGCCTGCCCTGCTGGTAACCGATATATCCATGCCGGGGGCCGACGGTCTTGTCTTGCTGGCGGCGGTGCGGGAAAAGCTTCCCCGGGTGCCGGTCATCGTTATCACGGCACATTCAGACCTGGACAGCGCGGTAAGCGCCTACCAGGGCGGTGCGTTTGAATACTTGCCCAAGCCCTTCGATATCGGCCAGGCGGTGGAACTGGTTCGCCGCGGCCTGGCCCAGTCTGAGGCAGATGCTCCCCGGGCCAAGCCCCGACCTGTGTTGCCTTCTATCGTGGGGCAGGCGCCTGCGATGCAGAGCGTGTTCCGGGCCATAGGCCGTTTATCGGGGTCCAGCATGACTGTCCTGATTACCGGAGAATCGGGAACCGGTAAAGAACTGGTTGCACAGGCCCTGCACGAGCACAGTCCGCGTTCCGCCGAGGCGTTCGTCGCACTCAATACCTCGGCCATTCCCGCGGACCTGTTGGAATCTGAATTATTTGGCCATGAGCGAGGCGCGTTTACCGGCGCCGATCGGCAGCGTATCGGCCGTTTCGAGCAGGCCAGCGGTGGCACCTTGTTCCTGGATGAGATCGGCGACATGGCTGCGGGATTGCAAACCCGCCTGTTACGAGTCCTGGCCGAGGGCGAGTTTTTCAGGGTCGGTGGGCAGCGGCCCATCAAGGTGGACACCCGGGTAATCGCCGCCACCAACCAGGACCTTGCAAAAAACGTCTCCCAGGGCGCCTTTCGTGAAGACCTCTATCACCGGCTAAACGTGATGCGGATTGAAATTCCGCCGCTGCGGGAGCGTCGGGAAGATATTCGGACCCTATTGGAACATTACCTGGCCCTGGTATCCGGGGAGCTGGAAGTGCCAACAAAGGTATTGAGCCCGGATGTGCTTGATCGGCTAGTTGCCTTTGACTGGCCAGGAAACGTGCGCCAGCTGGTGAATGCCTGTCGACGCCTTACGGTGATTGCACCGGGCCGGGATATTCGCCTGGAAGATTTGCCGGAAGAACTTGGCGGTGCGGCCCAGCCAGGAGCCGGGACTCACTGGACAGATGGCCTGGCCGACTGGGTAAAACAGGCCCTTGCCCGTGGTGAGACGGATTTGCTGGCCAGTGCGGGTCCTGCGTTTGAGACGGTGATGATCGAACAAGCCCTGGCCGCCGCGGATGGCAAGCGCCAGGAGGCAGCACGCCTGTTGGGCTGGGGACGCAATACCCTTAGCAGAAAAATCCGCGAACTGGGATTGGACGAGACGGGCGACGCCTAGCAGGTATAGCAGGCGGCAAGTTCTGTATCCTTGCCCAGGTCCAGGGTGCCCACCAGGTCAGCAACTTTTTCGATATTGTGCCGAATCAGGTAATCGCTGATTCCCTGGTTAATCTTTTGGCACAGCAGGGGATCGTAGAACAAGGCGGTACCCAAACCTACGGCGTCTGCACCGGCAATGATGAATTCCAGCGCATCCTTGGCGGTCATGAGGCCGCCTTGGCCAATGATGGGAATCCCGTGGGGGGCTGCCACTTCGCGCACCTGGTGAACTTTCAGCAAAGCGATGGGCTTGATTGCCGGGCCGGACAAGCCGCCCTGCACATTTCCCAGCACCGGCTTGCGGCTTTCGGCATCAATCGCCATACCCATAACGGTGTTGATCACCGACAGGGCATCGGTGCCCGCTTCGATACAGCGGCGTGCGCCTTCCTTGATATCCGTCTGATTCGGCGAGAGCTTGGTGATCAGTGGTTTGCTGGTGACCTTGCGACAAGCTTCAACCACTCGCGCCGCCATATCCGGCACGTTACCAAAGGCGACGCCGCCTTCTTTCACATTCGGACAGGAAATATTGATTTCGATGGCATCGATGGGGGAGTCATCAAACAGCCGGGTGACCTCGACGTAGTCTTCGATGACTGATCCGCAGACATTGGCGATGAATCGGGTTTCACTGAAATCCAGGGAGGGCAGGATCTCGTTTATCACCTTGTGGGCCCCGGGGTTCTGCAGGCCAATTGCGTTAAGCATTCCCATTGGCGTCTCGTACACCCGGTGGGGCGCATTGCCCGGACGGGGTTCCAGGGTGGTGCCCTTGAGTACGATGCCGCCGACCTGGCGATTTGAAAATCCCTCTACCCGGGTATATTCCTCGCCAAACCCCACGCAGCCCGAGAGCAGCACTATCGGGGAGTCGAGTCGCAATCCACACAGGGAAGTTGCAATATTTTCGGGGCAATTCTCAATCGCTGTCGTCATAATGTCTGTTCTCTTCAATCTGTCGGGTACCCGGGGGCGTTACTTCAAGCATGTTCCATTTGATCGCATACCAGCCGGAAATACCGCCTAACACCGGCAATATGATACGCCTTTGCGCCAATTCAGGCGCGACCTTGCACCTTGTGCACCCCCTGGGTTTCGAACTCAGCGAGTCCCGGGTAAAGCGTGCCGGGCTGGATTATCACCAAATGGCCCACGTGATTGAACACCCTGATCTGGATAGTTGCCTGGCAAGCCTGGGTCATCCCCGGGTATTCGCCCTGTCAACTCGCGGCGGTCAGCGCTATGACCAGGTGGCGTTTGCTCCCGGAGATGCCCTGCTGCTGGGCCCCGAGACCCGGGGGCTTCCCCAGGAATTGCTGGATTCTCTGCCGTCGGAGCAACGCTTGCGCATTCCCCTGATGCCGGACAATCGCAGTCTGAATTTATCCAATGCTGCGGCCATCGTCTTGTACGAGGCCTGGCGCCAGCAGGGTTTTCCCGGCGGCAGTTAGTCGCGACTCAAGCGCCTGGCAGCGCTGTTGCATTGATAATTTGCGCGGCAAGTTCCAATCCGCCGGAGCGGGTATCAACCCGCTGGGTTTCCTTCACCAGTTCAATGATCTTCATTTGACTGAACAGCCGTGCGACCCGCCAATTCAGACCGACAAGGATGACTTCCTCATTGCGGCTGCGACTACCCCGGATAATGCTTTCAAGCGCCATGGCCGCGCTAAGGTCGATGCTCGGAACATCGCTCAGGTCCAGTATCAGTACCTCGTGGGGATCCAGTGTGGCCGCTCGTCGGACCACGCCATTTGCGGCGCCGAAGGTCAGGGGTCCGGTGAAGTGCAGCAGCAGTACCCGTCCTTTGCAATCCTGCAGCGCCTGGGCCTCGCTGGCGGTAAGGGCCGAATTTTCGGTGCTGGCGTTGTAGTGCTTGATGGATTCCAGTTGCAGGTCGGCCATTTCTTTCACGAACCGCAGGCTGGCCATCACCATGCCGGCTGCGACAGCGGTGATCACGTTGGTCAGCACGGTCAGGGTGAGCACGACCAGCATCAGGGCGGTGCCAGACAAGGGGGAGTGGCGAAGTCGGCGAAGGTAAGGCCAATCGATGACGTCCAGGCCGACCTTGATCAACACCCCGGCAAGCGCGGCGTAGGGAATTTTTCCTGCGTACTGCCCCAGGCCCAATACCACCGCCAGGAGCAACATGGCGTGGACCATACCGGAAACGGGACTGCTGCCGCCGGCCCGGATATTACTGACCGTGCGAATGGTTGCGCCGGCCCCGGGGATGCCGCCCACCAGTCCCGATGCCAGGTTGCCCACGCCCTGTCCGATGAGTTCCTTGTTGGAATCGTGGAAGGTGCCGGTGGCGTTGTCCGCCACCACCGAGGTGAGCAGGCTGTCCATGGATCCCAGTACGGCCAGTACCAGCCCGGAGAACAGCATCTGTCCCAGCAGGGGTGAGCTGAAAGCAGGCCAGTGCAAACTGGGGAATCCGGTGGGGATGTCGCCGATCACCGGCGCCTGGTCCATTCCGAACAAGACCATGAGGGTGCCAACGATTAGTGCCATCAAGGGTGAGGGCACGACCCGGGAAATTCTGCCCGGTGTGAACAGGCAAATGGCCAGTGAGACCAGGCCGATTGCCAGGGCGTCGTAGTTAGGCTGCTGGAATATCACCATGCCCGCTTTCAGGGCATCGACAATGCTGGAGGTGGCGGGATGTCCGACCATGTGGTCCATCTGCATGATAATCAGGATGCAGCCGATGCCGCTCATGAAGCCTGAAACCACCGGGTAGGGAATAAGGTTGATGTAGCGCCCCAGCTTGGCCACGCCGAAACCTATCTGGAACAGTCCGCCCAGCATGACTACGGTAAAGGCAATCGCCGGCGCGTGAGAAAACTGGACGAAGACGGACGCGAAGACGATGGTCATGGGGCCGGTGGGGCCGGAGATCTGGGCGGGCGTGCCACCAAACAGGGAGGCGAAAAACCCGACCATGATGGCGCCGTAAAGACCGGCTACGGGCCCGGCGCCGGAAGCCACGCCAAAAGCCAGTGCCAGGGGAAGGGCGACGACGCCCGCAGTCAAGCCTCCAAACAGGTTTCCCCGCAGGTTGTCCAAGGACAGGTGGCTAAACATACTGTGAATTCCGGTGTTGGCGCTTGCGGCGCCGGCCTGCGCGCTCCCGGCGGCCGTGGATGCGCAGTCGGGGTTGCTCTGAAAAGACGGTTTTATTCCTGACGTAAATCGCGACCCATTAATGCTTCTACGGCCGTTTGTGGGGCCTTGTTCTCGTAAAGTATCAGATATATCTGCTCGCAAATCGGCATGTCAACGTTCAGTTTTCGGGAGACGTGCCATACCGCCCTGGCGGCGAGTACGCCCTCTACGACCTGGCCGATTTCTTTTTGGGCTTCCTCGATACCCTGTCCCGATGCCAGGGCAAGGCCCATGCGCCGGTTGCGTGACAGGTTGTCGGTGCAGGTAAGCACCAGGTCACCCATTCCTGCCAGGCCCATGAAGGTATCCTTGTTCGCGCCCAGGGCGATACCCAGGCGAGTCATCTCCACCAGGCCGCGATTGATCATGGCGATACGGGTATTCGCGCCATAGCCCAGACCGTCACAGATGCCTGCGCCGATGGCCAGGACGTTCTTCACCGCACCGCCAACCTCCACTCCGACGATGTCGTCAGTGGTGTAGGCGCGGAAATTCTCGCTGGAAATATCCTCGGCCAGTTCCCTGGCGAATTCCGGATCAGTGGCAGCAACGGTCAGTGCGGTGGGCAGTCCAGCCCCGACTTCCTTTGCGAAAGTCGGTCCTGAAAGTACCGCCAGGGGACGGCTGGATCCGAAGATCTCACTGGCCACCTGGTGAGGCAGCTTGCCAGTATCCAGTTCAAAGCCCTTGGTTGCCCAGGCCAGCCGCGCGTCGGATCTCAGGTGAGGCTGGATGGCCTCGAGTATTTGCCGAAACGCATGGCTGGGTACGGCGACCAGCACATCACGCGCACGAGCCAGTCCGGCGACCAGGTCCGGTTCCACTTCCAGGGATTCAGGGAACATTGCCCCTGGCAGGTAGTGTCGGTTCTCCCGATGCTCTGCCAGCAGTTCGGGATGGTCCGCGGCACGTCCCCATAACAAGGTATGCCTGCCGGTGCGGCCGAACTGGATCGCCAGCGCGGTTCCCCAGGAACCGGCGCCGATAACCAGGATAGAAGATTTCTGCACGGCGCTAATCAGGCGTTACCTTCGGTAGGCGCCTTTGCGGCTTCGGATTCCCTGGCTTGCTGGTACAGGCGATCAAAGTTCACGGGCTGCAGCAATAACTGGGGGAAACCGCCCTTGGAAACCAGGTCGGAAACCGCTTCACGCGCATAGGGGTAAAGCAGGGACGGGCAGTAGCTGGCCAGGATCTGTTTCAGCTCCTCACCTTCAATGCCGCTGATCAGGAATACGCCTGCCTGCTGGATTTCCACCAGGTAGATGGTCTTGTCGTCCTGGGTAACTTCGACTTCGACTTTCAGTATTACTTCCCGGGCGTTCTCTCCGACAGCTGAATTGGTGCTGGACAGATTCAGGTTCATCTGTGGCTTCCATTCGGCCATGCCTTGAAACGACTCGATAGGGCTGGGTGACTCGAACGAGCAGTCTTTCAGGTAGAAACGCTGTAATGACAGCTGGGGCCCAGTGGCTTCGGTGGCGCCGGCTGCTGCGGCGGTATTGTTCTCTTCAGTCATTGTTCAAGTCCCTAGAGTGTTGTCGTAAATTTAAAAAATCAGGCAGCAGTAGTGTCAGCTGCCAGCAAATCGTCCAGTTTTTTCAGGCGCTCCAGTTCCAGCAATTCATCGCAACCGCCAATGTGCAGGTCATCGATGAATATCTGGGGCACTGTGTGTCTACCAGTACGATTAATCATTTCATTGCGCAATTCGGGATTTCCGTCGATCACGAGTTCTTCAAATTCTACGCCCTTGGCCTGGAACAGGCTCCTGGCCCGGTGGCAATAGCCACACCAGGCGCTGGCGTACATGGTAACCGGCTTATTCATTAACCCTTCCTCGATGAACCTTTCTTTTCCAGCGGGTAGTTTTCACTGCGCCATGCAGAAAGTCCGCCCTTGAGGTTATAAACCTGGGTGAACCCTGCCTTGCGCAGTTTGCCGGCAACACGCCCGCTGCTCATTCCGCTCTCACAGCAAACAACAATGGGTTTGGTCAGGTCGCTTTTCAAGGTTTCAATCTTGGTATCCAGCTGATCGGACTCGACATTCCTGGCGTTGATGATGTGCCCGGAGTTGAATTGCTCACGATTACGCACGTCCAGGACAATCGCTCCAGCATTGATCAGGCGTACGCCTTCTGCGCCCTGAACGTCGCTGATCCCTTGGGATTTAATGCGAATCTCGTATACGAGCGCCATCAGGGTCACCGCGATGGCGGAGACCGATAACAGGGGGTGGGCTGTTGCGAACTGGATAATCTGGTCCATGTCTTGAGTAAACCTTGGATAGAGGGGCGCGCATTATATCGAATCCGGGGGGTCTGAACGAGCTATGGCTTGAGTGATGGCGGAAATGGCCTACACTCTGCTGCCCATGAGGGTACGGTTTTTCCACATTCTGGCCATATTGGCCCTGTTAGGCTGCTTTGCTGCGGGCCCGGCGGGGGCCTCGGGTGATCGCGAGCAGCAGCTGACCGAGCTGCGCGAGCGCATCAAGTCCCTGAAACAGGATATAGACCGCAATACCCGCAAGCGCAGCCAGGTCCAGGCGGCGGTTCAGGAGGCGGAACAGCAAATCAGCCTGATTAACCGCCGGTTGCGGGAAATTACCACCGAACGAAAGAAAAGCCAGGCCCGCCGTGACCAGCTCTCCGGCCAGCGAAAAGTATTGCTGGGCCAGGTGGGGTCGGAGCGGGAAGCCCTGGCCGGCCAGGTGCGAGCGGCCTATGTGGCCGGGCGGGAAGAGCGCCTGAAGTTGCTCCTTAACCAGGAAGACCCCGCGAAACTTGGTCGCATGATGGTCTATTACGACTATTTCAATCATATGCGCGCCCAGACCATAGACCGGGTCGGCGGGCAGATCAGGGAATTACAGGAACTTGACCGGCAGTTGGAGGCGGAGATCTCCCGGCTTGCCGGTCTCCAGCAGGAGCGGGAAAAGGAAGTCGCCCGCCTTGAGCAGGCCCGGGTGGAGCGCCGCCAGGCCGTGGCCAAGCTGGATTCGGAGCTGGCGTCCAAGGGAAGCCAGGTTTCCCAGCTGGAGGAACAGGCCAGGGTGCTTGAGGATTTGGTGGAAGAATTGCGCAGCGCATTGCGCGATTTTCCCGTCCAGGCCCAGGAGCCGTTTGCCAAATTGCGCGGAAAATTGGCCTGGCCGGTGTCTGGCCGGCTGCTGGCAGATTTTGGCCAGCCCAGGGCCGGAAGTCGTATCAAGTGGAACGGGGTGCTGGTTGAAACCCGCCAGGGCTCGGAAATTCGCGCCATTTACCATGGTCGCGTAGCGTATGCGGATTGGCTTCCGGGAATGGGTTTGCTGGTTATTCTGGATCACGGTGACGGGTATATGAGCCTGTACGGGCATAATGACACCCTCTATATCTCTGCCGGAGACTGGGTTGCTCCCGGGGAAGTGCTGGCCACCGCCGGTGACAGTGGTGGCCGGGCGGAGCCGGCACTGTATTTTGAAATTCGCAAGGGCAAGCGCTCCGAGAACCCCCATCGCTGGTTTGCCAAGGCCCTGTCCGGGCGGTGACCCGTGTCCGTTCCGCTGTTCGGGGGGCGGCGCTATGCTATCGTTTGAGCTGATTATTCGAGGAATAACTCATGTCATTTCGCGTCCGTAGCGTGCTGGTGCTTGCGGTGGGCATTGCCCTCGGCTTGATGCTGTCTGTGGGCACGGCGGTACGTGCGGATCGTGAAGCGGTGGCTGAAAAGTCCCAACCCCTGCCCACCGAGGATGTGCGCATGCTGGTTGAGGTGCTGGAGTTGGTCAGGGCCGATTACGTGGACGACGTGGATGAACATCGCCTGATTGAGGACGCCATCCGGGGCATGGTTTCAAGCCTGGATCCCCACTCGGCATTCCTGGACCCGGATGAATATCGGGAGGTCCGGATCAGCACGGCGGGGGCATACTCCGGTGTGGGCATAGAGCTGGTCCTGGAAGACAAGCAGGTCGTTATCGTCTCGCCCATTGAAGATAGCCCCGCTTTTCGCGCAGGCATCGAATCGGGGGATGTGATTCTCAGCGTGGATGGCGCGCCGGTAGATCCAGACCGGCTCGAAGACACGATTTCCCGGATGAGAGGGAAGGACGGCACCAGCGTGGTGCTGGGCGTGCACCGTCCCGGGGATGACACAACATTCAGCCTGACCCTGACTCGCGAATTAATACAGGTCGCTTCGGTCAAGGCCCGGACCCTGGAGCCCGGTGTGGGATATATCCGGGTGACGCATTTTTCGGAAACCACGGGTCGCGACCTGGAACGCGCTGCGCTTCGTTTGAAGAAGGATAACGGCGGCACGCTGCAGGGCCTGATCCTGGATTTGCGTAATAACCCGGGTGGCTTGCTGGACGCGGCGGTGGAGGTCTCGGATATATTTCTTGAGACGGGCTTGATCGTCAGCGCCGACGGCCGGGTGAATGACGCAAGATTCAGTATGAGCGCCCAGCCTGGTGATGTGCTGGACGGAAAGCCCATGGTAGTCCTGGTCAACAGCGGCTCCGCCTCAGCCTCGGAAATTGTTGCCGGCGCACTGCAGGATCATGGCCGGGCATTGCTGGTGGGCAGTCATACCTTTGGCAAGGGTTCGGTTCAGACGGTGATGCCCCTGTCTAATGGTCGTGCCATCAAGCTGACCACCTCGCGATATTTCACCCCTTCGGGTCGGTCGATCCACGAGGGGGGAATTAATCCGGATGTGGAAGTGCTCCGCGAGGTAGGCGACAGCACGGTCATCACGCCATCGGGGATTCCAATCGCAGATGATGACCCGGCGCTGGTCGTGGCGTTGAAGACAATTAAAGAACAAAAAACCATATTGCAAAGCAAGGCCCCATGACGCTGACGTTGAAATTACTGATGCTGCTATGGACGGCGGCAATGCTGCTTACCGCCTCGCCGGCTCGTTCCGACATGGCGGCCCCGCTCATGCGCCCGAATCAACCAACCGTTGCCATCATCATTGACGACCTGGGTTATCGACACCTGGAAGGCAAGCGCGCCCTGGCGCTGCCCGGGGCGGTCACTTTGTCTATTCTTCCTCACACGCCTTTCGGCAGGGAGTTTGCAGAGGGTGCCCATGCAAAGGGGATGGAAGTCATGCTGCACCTTCCACTGCAGCCCGAAGACAGTAGTGAAGATCCGGGCCCCGGGGGCATCTGGCTGGAATCCGCCTTAAGTGAAGTTTCCGGGCTGTTGACCGAAGACCTGGCTTCGGTGCCTTATGCGGTGGGCGTGAACAATCACATGGGCAGCATGCTGACCCGGCACCCGGGACATATGACCTGGCTAATGGAAGAGCTCGATCGCAGGAAACTTTTCTTTGTGGATAGCTTCACCACGCCCTCCAGCGTCGCGCTGCAAATGGCCCACGAAACCGGCGTTCCCGCGGTGCGACGCAATGTGTTTCTGGATGCCAACCCGGACGAGGACGCAGTGATGGAAGAGTTCGACCGTCTGCTGGTATTGGCCAGGGAACGGGGCTATGCCGTGGCTATCGGCCATCCCTATCCAAGCACCATGAGTGTTCTCGAGCGGCGCCTGCCCGAGCTGGAACGTAACGGAATTCGCCTGGTCCCGGCGAGCCAGTTGATCAAGCAGGCATACGCGGAAGACAGGTAGCCACACCATGATTTCATCAAAACAGGAAGCGGCTCTTCGATCACGACGTGCGTTCCCGGTGCGAGGCCTTGCCCATCGTGTGGCGGATTTTCACTGGCTGTGCCTGATTCTTCCACTTGCCTACCTGGTGATACCCGGGGGCGAGGCGCGGGACCTGGTGAGCATGGCGGCGGTCCAGGTTCTCTACGCCGGTTACAACCTGCTGGTTCATTACCGCGACCGTTCTCGCAAGAACAGCGTAACCAGTCTGATGCTGGATACCTGGGTGATGATCGGCTACATCGCATTCATGATGTGGCAGGTGGGTGAGCATGCCGCCGCATTGACGCCGCTTTTCCTGATTCCTGCCGTGGTTTCTGCCATCGGCCATACCCGGGTCATGGCAATTTCCCACGTGCTGTTGATGTGCGCACTGATGCTGTTTCTTCAGTGGCCCGAATTAACTCAGCAAAACGCCGCGCGTATTGTCAGCGAACTATTTGTATACGGATTCTTGCTGGTCATGATTGCCGCCCTGGTGGGCGGATTCAAACTGGACAACCTGCTGGCGTCGGGCCAGTTGCGGCGCTTGATGGACAGGGATGAGCTGACCGGTCTGTTGAACATGCCGGCATTCAGTCGCCTGGGTGCCCAGATTCATCAGCGAAGCCGCCGCAACGGCGAACCCCTGTCGGTGATGATCGTCGATATCCAAAACCTTAATGCCATCAATGACGCCCATGGTATGGAAGCGGGTAACCAGGTGATCAAGGCAGTTGGCAGTGTGATTGCCCGGATGATTCGCGACACGGATCTTGCCGCTCGATTTGGCGGAGACGAATTTGTACTGATGCTGCCCTCCGCCGACCGGGTCAAGGCAGAGGAGATAGGCCAGCGCCTGCGCAACGGCGTGAACCAGACCACGTTGGAGCTCCGGGGCATAGTGAAAAAGGCGGTGGTGAACATCGGCGTGTCCACCTATCCTCGGGATGGTGAGGCCTTGTCCGAGTTAATTCAGGAAGCCAACCGGGCAATGTATCGAGACAAGGAATTGCGTCGACCCGCGGCAAAAGGCTGAGCAGCAGGCGGGTCTACCAGGGCAGGTCGTAATACCAGGCCATGGATATGGATAAGGCAATCCAGACCACCAGCTGCAAGGGAATTCCCAGTCGCAGGAAATCGCTGGCGCGATAGCCCCCGGCACTCATTACCATCATGTTCACCTGGTAACCGGCGGGGGTCAGGTAACTCATATTGGCGCCGAAGAGCACGGCCAGCACCAGGGGTTCCGGCGGCATTCCCAGCGAGGTTGCCACGGAAAACGCGATAGGAGTGCCCATGGCCGCCACAGCACTGTTGGAGACCAGTTCCGTGACTAGCGCCACGGCCAACATCAGCACCGCCACGACCATGGCTTGTGAGAGTCCGCCGGCCTGGGAGGTGAATACCTCGGCAAGATATTGGGATCCTCCTGTGTAGGCGATGGTGTTGCCCAGTGCCAGGCTGGTTACCACCAGCATGATTACCCGGGTATCTACCGCAGAGCGTAGTTGCTCCCTGGTCAGGCATTTTCCGACAATCATCATGCCGGCTCCCGCCAGGGCGCAGACGCTGATTGGCATAAGTCCGGTGATGGCAGTCGCTACCACTCCCAGGCTTATCGCGATTGCCAGGTTGCGTCGCGCTGCCATGGGCGCGTCCAGGGCTCCATCCAGGAGCAAAAATATGCCCGAGATTTTCAGCTGTCGGATGGCCTCTTTGCGTCCCTGGACCAGCAACACGTCACCTGCCTCCAACTCCACGTTCCGCTGGGCATCCAGGGAGGCGCTTCCGCTTTCACCTTTTCTGTGCAGCGCAAGCGGGACGAGATTGTTTTGCTGGAAGAACGGGTTTCCCTCTACCTTGCGACCGTGCAACGGAGAGTTGGAGGTCACGACAATCTCGGCGATCTGCTGTTCTTCGGCGCGCTTTACTACCTTGCTGCTACTGCTGGCGGCGGCCTTGTCCTGGCCGGCATGCAATGTGGCCCCGAGCAGGGTTTCCAGTTCCCGAAGGCGACTGGGAGTTTCACGTACATGTAATCGGTCGCCGGCCTTGAGTCGCAAGGTGGGCAGTCGTGCAACAAACACCCCTTCGCCACGTTCAATTTCTCTGAGCCTTATGGGACCCCGGGCCATGGAGAGCACCTCAGCAATGGTCTTCCCATCGGCCGGCCCGCCGGCTGAGAGATACAGGCTGCCGTTAAATACCCTGGGCTCGGTATTTTCCAGTGGCGCTTTTCGGGTTGGCAGCAGTCGTGATCCGAACAGCCAGAGGAACAAGATTCCTGCCCCGGCGCCAATTCCGGCGGGTATGGCGAAGTCCATCATCCCCAGGCGCTGCATCCCCAGGCCGGTAGCGATGCTCACTACAACGATATTGCTCGCGCTGCCCATTACGGTACACATACCGCCGAGGATCGCGGCGTATCCAGCGGGCATAAGAATTTTTGATGCATCAATCTTGCTGCGCATAGCCACGCCAACCAGCAGGGGCAGGAGCATGGCGACCAGCGGAGTATTGTTCATGAACATGCTGAGCACGGCCGAGAGCATCAAGGTGGCCAGCAGCGCCAGCCTGGGTCGGGTGATCCAGGCGTCGGCAATGCCCCGCGCCGTGGCTTGCAGCGCCCCGGTATGTTCCAGGGCCTTGGCACAAATCATCAGGGAAACAATGGCAATGATCGCCTCATTACCAAAGCCCAGGAAAAAGAACTGGGGTTGCAGCACCTGGCCGGGCCCGGCCATCGGGAAAAGATAGAAAAGCACTACCAGGATGGTAAAGATCAACAGCGCCGAGCTTTCCAGTCGAAACCGGTCCTGGCTGAACAGGATCAACGCCAGCACGGCCAGCGCCAGGGCGGCCATTGCATGCCAGTCTGGAATCGGGGGTAACAAGCGGCCTGCCTCCTTTGCGATATTGGTTCTGGCCCTGGATTGGCGACAGAATGCAGAGTTTATCTTCCCCTGTCGAGGCCAGGGGCTCTGCCGGGGCCCGGATTGTCCTTGCAGGGCGGGATTCCTGGGGAGCACTTGCTATAGTAGGCGCTGACAAATAGACGCAGAATCTAAACCGGGAGCTTGAAGATCTGGCCAAATATAAGGTCGGCGAACGAGCATGGCCCGGGAAATTTCAGACCCGCCGAAAGACAAGACCAGGAGTCATCCAGATATGGACTTAGCCAACGCCACCATAAGCCAGATAATGATTCCCGTGGATGACTTTGAAAAGGGCGTGGAATTCTACCGGGATGTACTGGGTATACCGCTGCTGTTTACCGCCCCGCCGAATATGGCGTTTTTTCAATGTGGCACGGTGCGCCTGCTGGTGGGCGTGCACGGCGGAACCGGCGAGGCTTCCCGGGGCTCGGCAGTATATTTTGAGGTGGATGACATCCAGGAGACCTATGAGTCGCTGGAACGAAAGGGCGTGAGATTCAAGAGTCCGCCCCACGTGATACATCGCAGCGGTGGAATGGAGTTGCTGCTGGCGGACTTTCGAGACCCGGACGGTAACCAGCTGGCGCTGATGGCCCAGCAACCGTTTGCAGAGGTCACCGAGCAGTCCTGATTGATACCCCGGGGCTTCCGGGCAGACAGGGGAGAGGGTCGAATGGCGAAGGCGTTGGGAATTGGTGGGGTTTTCTTCAAATCGTCGAATCCCCAGGAGTTGGGGGCCTGGTACAAGCAATGCCTGGGGATGCCCGTGGATGAGTACGGGGCGACATTTGCGCCAGGGGACATCCCGGAGGGCGGATTTACCGCCTGGTCGCCCTTCCGTGCGGATACCGATTATTTTCAGCCCTCGGCAAGAGACTACATGTTCAACCTGATCGTGGATGATCTTGAGGGCTGCCTGGCGCAGGTCCAGGACGCCGGCGGGACCCTTATCGGAGAAATCGACGAGCACGAATATGGCCGGTTTGGGTGGTTTATCGACCCGGAAGGCAATAAAGTGGAGCTTTGGGAGCCCCCGAAAACCGGGGCCTGATACCGCGCAGACTGTGTTCCGGGGCCGTTTAAGGCGCGTCTCTGGCATTTCGTCTGCGCATTTTCTGGAGATTTGAATGAATATTGATGACAAGCGAGCCGTATCCATCCACTACACCCTGACCAACGAGCAGGGTGAGAAGCTGGATAGCTCGGAAGGCCAGGACCCGCTTCGCTACCTGCATGGTGCGAGCAATATTATTCCCGGTCTTGAGAATGCCCTGGTCGGTAAGACCACTGGCGAAAAAGTTTCAGTGACCGTGCAGCCCGAAGACGCTTACGGCGAGATCAATCCAGAAATGATCCAGATTGTTCCCCGCGAGGCATTCGAAGGTATTGACGATATTCAGGCCGGCATGCAGTTCCAGGCCTCCGGCCCTGATGGCCAGACCCAGGTCGTGACCATTAAAGCGGTTGGAGAAGAAGGCGTTACCGTTGACGGAAATCATCCCCTGGCTGGCCAGGTTCTGAATTTCGACGTCAGCATCGAAGAAGTTCGGGACGCCACCGAGGAAGAGATTGCACACGGCCACGTTCATTAAGTCTGGAACCCGTTTCCAGGAGTAATCCCGTGGACACCGTCACGCCCCCTTGTGGGGCGTGACGGCGCTTTGATGGTGGAAAAGTGGGCATTGGGGCAGGTGACAATAATTTATTTCACAGTGAAATTGCCCGCGTACAGCGAGCGGCCTACCCCTTTGTCGACGAGGTTATCCGTTCGATTCCACTAAAAGATCGGGAAAGTTTTTCGGGTCACCAGATTGCTGCCTTGTCCGATGCGTTGACCAGGTTTCGGATATCTGACGCCTTGACCCAGAACCGGATGGGCCCTCAGCAGCGCCTGGTTGTGCCTGGTGGCATACCGAAAACTGTTGCCCGTTTTTGTCACGCTTTGATGGAAAAAGTGGCGGGTATTCCAGCCAATGACCATGATTTTCCCCACACCGAAATTGCCCGCGTACAGCGTGCGGCCTACCCCTTTGTCGACGGGATTATCCGCTCCATTCCAGTAAAAGATCGGGAAAGCTTTTCCCCTTGCCAGATAGCCGCTCTGTCCGACGCACTCACCAGAACCCGGATGGGGGCACACCACATTATTGATGCAAGGATTGTCCTCCCGCTATTTTTCACGCGGTTCTATGGGATGTTTTTATTCGGCAAGGATAAGCGTGCCGCGGTTCGCCCCCACCCTGTCGAGCATAAGGGCAGCTTGCTGTCCGGGCTGGTGTTGGCTGCCCTGGTGACTTTGCTGATCGCCGGGTTCTTGCTGGTGGTGTTGCTGGCGTTTATTTACCTGCTCAAAACCGCACTGGGCATCGATATTTTTCCAGACGCACATTTGTGGGACTTTTTGTCCGGCTAGGGCCGGCAATAGAGGTGAAGTATGCAAGGCAAGCAGCGACGCGAGCACTGGGACCAGGTATACCGGGAAAAATCACCCACCCGGACCAGCTGGTTCCAGCCTGAGCCCAGCTTGTCCCTGGCGTTGATCCAGCGGGCCGGTATTGGCCTTAATGCAGCGATTATTGACGTCGGTGGAGGCGAGTCTGTCCTGGTGGATTGTTTGCTGGACAGAGGCTTCAACCAATTGACCGTCCTGGATATTTCCGCCGTTGCGCTTGATCGGGTGAGGCAGCGATTGCCGGCTGATTCACCGGTGCAATGGATCGTGGCAGATATCACTGACTTTGAACCATCAACCCGGTTCAGTCTGTGGCATGACCGGGCGGTGTTCCACTTTCTCACGGATTCCGAAGATCGGGCCGCGTACAAGGCGGCGCTGGAGCAAGGGCTGGCGCCTGGCGCCCAACTGGTTATTGGCACGTTTGCCCTTGATGGGCCTGAACGCTGCAGCGGACTGGAAGTTGTGAGATACGATGCAGACTCTCTGGGCCGGGAACTCGGACCAGGGTTTGAATTGCTGGACCAGGAAGACGAGGTGCACACGACTCCCTGGGGAACCCAGCAAAAGTTTTGTTTTTTTCGCTACCGCTACCACGCGGGGGAGACTCCCAGGTGAACAAACGTGGCAATAACCTGGTGTATTCCACTGACCAGGGCCGGCTGTGTCCGGACTGCGAGCAGCCTACGGACCGGTGCCGTTGCAAGGCGAACAAGGCGGCGCCCCGTGGAGACGGTATCGTCAGGGTTCGCAAAGAAGTGGCGGGACGCAGGGGCAAGGCCGTGACGGCGGTTGCGGGCGTGCCACTTGAAGGCCTGGAATTACTGGGCCTGGCGAAGGACCTGAAAAAGCTGTGCGGGTCTGGCGGCACCTTGAAAGACGGTGTCATTGAGGTCCAGGGTGAGCATGTGGAAAAGATCATGGGCCACCTGCAGGGCAGGGGCTACAAAGTTAAGCGTTCCGGCGGCTGATGGCGAAGACCCCGGACAGCGCCTGGAAGGAGAACGATGGCGATGAGCGAAGATCGACTGATAGATATTGAAACCAAGCTGGCTTACCAGGAGGACTTGCTGGAGTCCCTGAATCAGCTCGTGATCAAGCAACAGGACCGCATTGATATGCTGGAAACCGTATGCCGGCGCTTGCTTGATCGCACGAAAGACATCAAGGAACCTGACGAAGTCGGTGGTGACCAGTATGAGATCCCACCTCATTATTGAGCGCTCGCCACCAGTTTGCCCGGGCACTGCACCGTGAGTGAGTGGCAGGTGTACGTTCTGCGCTGCCGTGGCGGCGGGCTGTACACCGGCATTGCGACGGATGTTGAGCGACGCCTCTCCGAACACCGCAGCGGCAAGGGCGCCAAGGCCCTGCGAGGGAAGGGGCCCCTGTCATTGCTGATTACCGCCCCGGTGGGTAATCGCAGCATGGCCCAGCGGGTGGAGGCGCGCATAAAGCGCCTGCCCAAGAATCAGAAAGAGACCCTGGTGGGCAAGCCTGCCATGATGCAAGAATTGATCGACGAGATTTTTCAGGACGTTCAGGAGAGCTCGCAAGACCAGGGCACGCAGCCCGAATAAAGACCGGGAGTGAATAATTCCGGCGACAGGCCACCACAGGGGAGCATGCATTTGTCGAAGCACGATGACATCGCGCTACGTGAGCGGCTTGAGCGCTTACGCCAGCAACTCAGGGAAGAACTCGCTGGAGGCAGTGAGGCGGGCGCCACCGTGGAACTGGACCAGGCCAGGGTGGGGCGCTTGTCCCGAATGGATGCGCTCCAGGCCCAGGCCATGTCCAGGGAGACCAGCCGCCGGACCAGTGTGCGACTGGCAATGGTGGATGTCGTACTTGCACGAGTGGATTCCGGCGAATACGGTTATTGCGACGAGTGTGGTGAGTTGATCAACCCGAAGAGGCTGGACGTGGACCCCCTGGTGACATTGTGCATTCAGTGCGCGAGCCTTAAAGAATCTTGAGAAGAATTCGAATACCCGTTTTATTCCGACAGGAATTTTTATGAGCGACAAAGACACGTTATTGCCGCCCGACAGGTCGGAAGAAAATCTGGATCCGGAGGATTGGGAGGCGACCCGCGCCCTGGGCCATCGCATGTTGGATGACATGATGGACTACATGAAAACGGTAGCCGACAGGCCGGCGTGGCAGGAAATTCCGGAACAGGTTGTGGCGCGTCTGCATGAGCCTTTGCCCCTGGAGTCGGCTGACGAGTCCCTGGTTTACCAGCAGTTCAAGCGCGACGTGCTTCCTTACCCGCTGGGCAATATTCATCCCCGTTTCTGGGCCTGGGTGATCGGTACCGGAACGCCGATGGGCGTGTTGTCCGAATTACTGGCCGCCACAATGAACCCGAATATGGGAGGCGGTGTACAGGCGCCGTACCTGGTGGAAAAACAGGTGCTTGAATGGATGCGTGAGATTTTCGAATTTCCCGAGGGTTCAAGTGGTTTGTTGGTGAGCGGTGGGTCCATGGCTAACCTGGTCGGACTTACTGTTGCCAGGCATGTCCGGGCAGGATTTGATGTTCGCAAACAGGGATTACATGGTTCGCCAAAACCCCTGACGGTATACGGATCCACCCAAATGCATTCCTCAGTGCAGAAGGCGCTGGAGTTGATGGGTATGGGGACCGACGGTCTCAGGCTGGTGGAAACGCGCCCGGACCACAGCATTGATGTGGAGGCGCTGGGGCGCATGCTGGAGGAAGATCGCGCCGCCGGTATGCAACCAATATGTATCGTGGGCAATGCCGGCACGGTGAACACCGGTGCGGTGGATGACCTGGATGCCCTGGCAGATATTTGCCAGGCACAAGAGTTGTGGTTTCACGTGGACGGGGCGTTCGGCGCCTGGGCCGCAATTGTTCCCGAGCGGGCCGCACAAATGCGCGGCATGAGCCGTGCGGACTCCCTGGCATTCGACCTGCACAAGTGGCTGTACATGCCCATCGAGATTGGCTGCGTGTTGGTCCGGGATAACGCGCAGCACCGGGATACCTTTTCTTTGACGCCGGCGTATCTTGAGCAGACTGTCCGGGGCGTGGCGGCAGGCGGTAACTGGTTCAGCGACTACGGTGTGCAACTAAGCAGAAACTTCCGTGCGCTAAAGGCCTGGATGTCCCTGAAGACCTACGGCATCGAAAAATATCGCCGTCTTATCAGGCAGAACATGGAGCAGGCGGTTTACCTGGGTGATCAGGTGGAGGCGCACCCGCAATTACAATTGATGGCTCCAGTGAGCTTGAATATCGTGGTCTTTCGCTATCGGGCGGAAGGTCTTGATGAGGTGGCGCTGGACGAGTTGAATAGGGAAATTCTCCTGCGTATCCAGGAGCGGGGAATTGCCGTGCCGTCGGGCACCAGGGTTAATGATCGTTACGTAATCAGGGTGGCCCATGTGAATCATCGAACCCGCTATTCCGACATGGACCTGCTTGTGCAGTCGGTATTGGAAATCGGTGGGGAGATTCTGGACCCCGGACAAAAGCCCGAATAAAGGTTGCTGATGAAACATCCAAAACATATAGGCATCGTTGGTGTAAGCGCAGAGGGCGCCGCCCTTTGCTATCGAACCATTTGCGCCGAGGGACCGGAAATCATGGGGCGGCACATGCACCCGGATATCACCATGCACACCTTCCCCCTGGGCCGTTACATGGCACAGCTGGAAGCGGGTGGATGGGGGCCTGTGGCGGGCATGATGCTGGATTCGGCCAGGCGACTGAAGGAAGCGGGAGCCCAGTTCCTGGTGTGTCCCGACAATACGGTGCATGAAGCCCTGGATATATGCCGTGGAGATTCATCCCTGCCCTGGCTGCACATTGCCGAGGTGGTGGTCCAGGAAGCGGTTGAGCGCGGATATCGGAAGCTGGGGATCCTGGGTACGTCCTGGTTGATGGAAGGCCTGGTATACGCCCGTCAATGTTCCGCGGTGGGGCTGCAGACGGCCATTCCGGAGCCGGAGCAACGCACACGCATTAACCAGATTATTTTTGATGAACTGGTAAACATGCGCCTGGAGGAAGACTCCCGGGCGTATTTTTCCTCGGTGATTGAATCCCTCTCCGCCGGGGGTTGTGATGCCGTCGTGCTGGGGTGTACGGAAATCCCCCTGCTGGTTGAGCAGCATGACTCTTGCTTGCCTATTCTGGATTCAACCAGGTTGCTGGCCAGGGCGGCCGTGCGTTATTCCCTCGCCTGATCGAAGGAAATTTCCTGCTAATTGCTGACGGGGATGCCTTGTAGAGGCACAATGTATTCATGCTCTTTTCTACCGCCCAAGTGATTGCCGGCCTCGTTCTCCTGTACTTTGGAGGTGAGGGACTGATATCCGGAGCTTCCCGCCTTGCGCTGAGAATGGGGGTTTCCTCGCTGATTGTTGGTCTGACTGTTGTCGCCTTTGGAACCAGCGCGCCCGAACTGTTCGTTTCCCTGGGGGCGGTACTGGATGGGCTGGATGATGTGGCGGTTGGTAATGTCGTTGGATCCAATATCTGCAACATCGCCCTGATCCTGGGCCTGGCGGCTGTATCGCGGCCAATAAGAATCAATGCCCGATTGATCAAGGCGGATCTTCCGTTGCTGATAGCGGCCTCCCTGTGGCTGATCTTTATTTTGCGGGACGGTTCGGTGGCCCGTTTGGAAGGTGCGATATCCATCCTGGGTCTCCTGGCCTATGTGGCGTTCAACGCCTGGGAGGCGAATCGGGAAGACGAGCCGGTAAAAGAGGAGTTGCAGAAGGCCTCTCCCCAGCCGGGCTGGTCCCTGACCAAGGACCTGGCGTTTATCGGCCTCGGGCTTGTGGCGCTGGCAGCGGGTGCGAATTGGTTTGTCAGCGGAGCGGTGGCTATAGCAACTCTTGTCGGGCTGAGTCCGGCATTTATCGGCCTGACCATTGTCGCCCTCGGAACCAGTCTTCCGGAGTTGGCTGTCACCGTGCTGGCCTCACGCCGGGGACAGGGTGACATCGCCGTGGGCAATGTGATCGGTTCCAACCTGTTTAATATCGGGGCCATAATGGGCATTACCTCAGCGGTTCACCCGGTGGAGCGCGGCGGGATCCTGTGGGCGGACATGGGCGTAATGCTGGGGTTGACCCTGGTTTTAGTGCCGATGTTGTTGCTTGGTTCTCACCTGACCCGGAACCGGGGAGCAATCCTTATCGCAAGCTATATCGCCTACATAATCTGGCGGTTGAATGTCGGCTAGCGGTTAACCCCAGAGCTCCCGTTCCGGAATCTGCATCAGCGCGCCTTCGAAGCGCAGCGCTGGTTGGGCGTCACCAATTTGCCAAAGAGGCCCGTCAAGGTCTACCAGGGCTGCCTGCTGGGCAATGATCATGGCGGGGGCCATGGCCAGGGAGGAGCCCAGCATATTTCCCACCATCACCTGTTTGCCGTGGTTATTGCACCAGGCAAGAATTTTCAGGCCATCAGTAAGGCCACCGCACTTGTCCAGCTTGATGTTGATTGCGCTATAGCAGTCGGCGACGCGCTCAAGGTCGGCGCTGCTTTGGCAGGACTCGTCTGCACACAGGGGAACCGGATATTTGAGGCCCCGCAGGGGTTCGTCCTGACCCATGGGCAAGGGTTGTTCCAGCAGTTCGATCTTGTTGGCCGCCAGTAAATCACCCAGTTTGTCCAGTAGTTCCGGGGACCAGGAGCCATTGGCGTCTATCATGATTCGGGCATCCGGACGGGCCTTGCGAATCGCAATAATCTTGTCCCCGGTATCTTCGCTGTTGAGCTTGAGCTTCAAGTGAGGCATGTCACGGCAATCCCGGGCCTTGGAGGCCATGGCCCGGGCTTCCCCAAGGGCCAGGGTAAATACCGTGTGCACGGGCTTCATGTCCATGTTCAGCAGTTCCCAGATGCGCCGACCGGCGCGCTTGGCCTCCAGGTCCCAAAGGGCGCAGTCCAGTCCGTTTCGTGCCCCACCCGGTGGCAGTAACTCCTGGAGTTCTTTCAGGCCGGCGCCAGCTTCGATCTGCCTGCGAACGGTTTCGATGTCTGCAGTGATGGTTTGGGCGTTCTCACCCAGGTAGTCCACGCCAAGGGTTTCTGCACGGCCCAGTAGACCGTCTTTTTCCAGATGGACTGTCACCACCTTGATGGCGGTGGTTACCTCGGAAGCGGTAATGAATGGCTCCACCATTTCCCAATCTGTCGTAAAGACCTTCAAATTCATGATCCGGATTCCCGCTCCAGTTCATCCAGCAGGGTCTCGACACCATCAATGATCGGGTCCACGCAGGGCAGGCCTGTGGCGGCCGTGACCTTTTCCAGGTATGCACTCCTGTCGGCGGACTCCAGGCCGGAGGTGTTCACGCTGATGCCGATGAATCGCACACCGGGATTGGTTAGTCTCGCCGCATCCAGGTAGCGCTGCATGCAGTAGCCCAGGTCGGGGATCGGATATCCGGGAAACTCGTCGATTTCTTCACGCAGGGCATCGTGGCACAAGACCATGACATCGGGTTGACTGCCGTGAATCAACCCCAGGGTTACCGCAGCGTAGGCCGGATGGAACAGCGACCCCTGGCCTTCAATCACATCCCAGTGATCAGGCTGGTTATCCGGGGACAGCATTTCTGCAGCGCCGGCCAGGAAATCGGAGACCACGGCGTCTATGGGAATACCTTGACCGGCGATCAGCAGGCCGGTTTGGCCGGTGGCACGAAAGCTGGCGTTGGCACCTCGTTGTTCCAGGCCCCGGTGCAGTGCCAGGGCGGAATATTTTTTACCCACGCAGCAATCGGTGCCAACCATCAACATGCGTTTGCCGGTTCGACGACGCCCGTTGGCCAGGGGGATGGCTGTGGGAGGGACGCGAACGTCAACCAGTGATCGGCCATTTCGTGCTGCGGATACTCGCAGCTCGTCTACATCTTGAAGACGGGTATGCATACCGCTTACCAGGTCCAGTCCGGCATCCAGCGCCTCCAGCAGGGAGTCCAGCCAGCGAGGGTTCATGGAGCCGCCGGAGGGGGCGACGCCGATAACCAGGCTGCGTGCCCCGGCCGCTACCGCCTGTGCCGGCGTCATTTCGGGAAGCCCCAGGTCGACAGTGCAGTCCGAGTGGCGTAACTGGCCAACACACAGGTCGGGACGCCAGTCCTTCAGGCCACGGCCGGTTTTTGCATCCAGGGGATTTTTCACATCACCCAGGAATACCAGGTAAGGCGTGGATATTTTTGTCACGCTCATTCGGGACTCCGCTTAATGACCTGGCCCGGGTGATTGCCGGTGACCTTTCCATCACTAAATACTGCCTGGCCGTTTACCCACACCGTGAGAATGCCACTGGACAGCAGTTCCGGTTGCTGGGGAGTGGCGTGATCGATGATGGTGTCTGGATCGAACAGCACCATGTCGGCGGCTGAGCCGGCTACCAGGGTTCCCCGGTTGGTCATGCCCATATGCGCTGCCGCCAATCCGGTCATTTTATGCACCGCCATCTCAAGGGGCATCAGTTGATCCTCGCGAACATAGCGACCGAGGATCCTGGGATAGCTGCCCCGGGCCCGGGGGTGCAGGCTGACCAGTCCACCATCGGTACACACGTTGGTGTGGGGCCATAGCAGCAGTTGCTTGACGTCTTCAACCAGCATGCTGGTGCCGATAATGTTATCGCCTTCACCGGTACGTTCTTCCCACTCGATGGACTCGTTCGCCACCTCCATGAAGGTGGTAACCGGATCCTTTCCGCGCAATGCAGCGACCTCGGTTAGCTTCATGCCCACATACTCGGGATGAGGCGGGAAGTGGGTGAACCAGAGCCCCTCAGGTGGTGCGATCTCGGCCAGTGCCAATTCAACCGCTTTGCGGTCATTGGGATCCCGGCCGGGTAACAGCACCATAAGGTTGGAATGCCAGTACTCGTAGGGATAGATGTCGGCGGTGATGTCGATGCCTTCAGCCCGGGCCTGGTCAAGTCTGGCCAGGGTTTGAGGCGCCTGGCCCCAAAGTCGTTTCATGGCTAATTTGAAATGTGAAATTTGCACCGGCATACCGGTCTGGCGGCCGATCTCGATAATTTCTTCCAGTGCGTCTTCGAACCAGCGGTCCTCGCTACGCATGTGACTGATATACCGTCCGCCATACCCTGCTGCCACCTTGGCAAGAATCAATACCTCGGAGGGGTTGGAATAAATTCCGGGGTCATATTCCATGCCGGTTGCCAGTCCCAGTGCTCCGGCGGTCATATCCCGTTCCAGCATTCCCGACATGGCCTTCACTTCATCGTCATTGGCATCACGGCGAAAATCTTTACCCATCACATTGTCACGGAGCGTGTTGTGACCAGAGTAGGCGGCGATGTTGAGCGCGGTGGGTTGCTGCTCAAGCTTCTGGAAGAAGTCAGACAATGGCCAGGGTGAGGAGCCATCCTGTCCTACCACGGCCGTAGTGATCCCCTGGCTTACCGCGGGTAATGCCCCGGGCATCTCGAGCACGTCAGAGCCTGCGTGACTGTGGGTGTCGATGAATCCCGGAGCCAGTACCTTGCCGCCGGCATCTACCACCTGTTCTCCGTCAAGGGGAGTCAACGCGCCGATTTCCTTTATCACGCCATCCTGGATTCTTACACCACCGTCAAAAGCCGGGGCACCTGTGCCGTCCAGGATTTTCGCATTGCTGATTAGCCAACTGGTGGGTGGAGTAACAGTTTCCGGTTCCTTTGAACAACCGCTTAATAAACTCAGGAGGAGGCATAGTGAAAGGATCAAAGAACACCGGGCATTCATACGAGTACTCCTGCTTCCAGAGAGAGGTGAAAAAGCCAAGGTATCAGAAGGCGTCTACTGCGGCTAATAGTGAAATTGCTGCGGTTTGCAAGTCCTCGCCGCCGGTGGGTAACATGAGACTGAATCCGAAATGGACGTTCCATCTGGGGCACAAAATGAGTGACACATCTGACTACAATCGTGGGGCCTGGGATCGCATGGTTGAAAATGCGAATCCCTGGACCTTGCCGGTATCCGACGACCAGGTTCGTGACGCCAGGAACGGTGATTGGAACGTGGTCCTGACGCCGCTCAAGGCGGTTCCCAGAAACTGGTTCGGTGATCTGTCGGGGGCCCGGGTGTTGTGCCTTGCCTCGGCCGGCGGTCAGCAAGGTCCGATACTGTCAGCGGCGGGAGCACAGGTGACGGTACTGGATAATTCTCCGGCCCAGTTGGCAAGAGATGAAGAAGTGGCCCGGCGTAACGACCTGGATATACAGCTGGAACTGGGATTGATGCAGGACCTCTCGCGTTTTGCCGACCAGTCTTTTGACCTGGTCTTCAATCCGGTTTCCAACTGTTTCACCGAGGATCTCGCACCGGTCTGGCGAGAGGCTTTTCGTGTAATCCGCCCCGGGGGGCGCTTGCTAGTGGGGTGTTGCAATCCGGTGTTGTTCGGCTTTGATCCGGACGCCACCGGTCCGCAGGCCCTGCAGTGGAAATATCGGCTGCCGTATTCTGACCTTACCTCTCGCAGTCCTGAAGATTTGCAGCGACACATGGCCAAGGGCCAGGCACTGGAATTCAGTCACTCACTCGAAGACCAGCTGGGCGGACAATTGCGTGCCGGCTTTATGATTGCCGATCTGTTTGAGGACGGCGACAGGGACAGGGACTGGGAATTGGCGGAATATTTTCCGCCCTTTATCGCGACCCTGGCGATCAAGCCATTGTGAGAAGACTTCCCTGATCTAGCTGGTGCTTCGCAAGGTCGCTGCCAGCAAGTAAAGGAACTCGAGAGCCAGGGTGGCCCCGGCCAATGACGTGAGTTCCGCGTGGTCGTAGGATGGCGCGACTTCCACCACGTCGAATCCGCGAATATCCAGTTCCACCAGGCCACGAACGATTTGCAGCGCCCGGTCGGAACTGAGTCCTCCCGCTACCGGGGTGCCGGTGCCGGGGGCATAGGCCGGGTCCAGGCAGTCGATATCGAAGGTGAGGTAGGCCGGAACATCCCCGACCCGTTCACGAATTCGACTGATGCACTCCGCCGCGTTGTGTTCATTAACCCAGGCGGCGTCCATGACCTCGAAGGGATGGTCCTTGCGATTGTAGGTGGTGCGGATACCAATCTGGATAGAGTTCTCCGGCAGCAGGAGACCTTCGTTCAGCGCACGAAGGAACATGGTGCCGTGATCGTATTCTCCGCCCTGTCCGTAGGTGTCCGTGTGAGCGTCAAAATGAATCAGCGCCATCGGGCCATGTTTTTTCGCATGGGCCCTGAGCAGCGGCAAAGAGATGTAATGATCGCCACCCAGGGTGATCAGGCTCTTGCCGGCCTGGATAACTTCCGCGGCCTTGCGTTCAAGGCTTTCTGTGAATCCCTTCGGGTCGCCGGGCAGGGCCGGGACATCGCCGAGGTCTTCAGCGGTAAGAAATTTGCCCGCATCAAAGTCCCACGGCCAGCGGGTTTCTTCCCAGGCGAGATTCGCAGAGGCCTGCCGAATGCCCGCAGGTCCGGAACGTGTGCCGGATCGCCCGGTGGTGGCAAGGTCAAATGGGGCGCCCAGGATCAGCGCCCGGGCAGAGGACATCGCCACGTCTTCACAATGAGGAAACCGCAGGAAAGTCGGGCAGCCGGTAAACAAGGGAAGATCAGAAGCCATTGAGAAACTCCGCCGAAACAAGTGTTGTGGGGTCGAAAAGCGCAGCATATCACCAGTGCGCTCGACATGCAGAGTCAGACTAATGTCAGGTGGGTTCCGTTTCAGCGCCTGGTTTATGATGACTGTGGGCCGGATTGATTCGGGCCCCAGTTGACGGAGAACTAAAAAAATGAAAAACACACTTGTTGCCTTGATGTTGCTGGCCTGGGCCGCCTTGTTGGGACAGCCTGCCCAGGTGCTTGCGGATGAATTGTTGCCACTGGATGCCCAGCGAGCCCACCTGTACCTGATGCGCCCGGTGATGGGGGCCAACGAACTGTCCGTGATGGTTACTGTCAATGGCGAGCGGGTGCCCGGCCTGAACGTCAATGAATACCTGGTCATCAGTCTTCCGCCCGGCAAACACCAGTTGGAACTGGCGGCGGGCGGCGCCAGCGTGAAAAAGAGCCTGCCCATATCCGGTGGGCAGGGGGCATACATATTTGTTGAGATGGAGTCCACGGCGATTGATTACGTCCTCGGTATACAGGAGCTTGAGCGTGATATCGCTGGTCGATATTTGATACGCAGCGATTCCGGGGGGCCTGTGCCGCTGGTCCTGGACGCTGCAGGAGCGCCCCTTGAGGTAGTATCGGCGCCGGTGCCGGCGGTTGCTCCTGTTGCAGCAGTTCCGGCGGTGGCAGTCGCGGCAGTGGCGGCACCCCGGGCCGCAGGCCACGGTCTCCCCTCCGGGATCAGCATAGTGACCCTTGGAGTGGATAACCTTGAGCGCTCGGTCCGCTTTTATACGGATGGCCTGGGCCTGAAACTGTCTTCACATAGCACACGGGACATTGCGTTTTTTGAATTGCCAGGAAGTTGGCTGGCCTTGTATTCCAAAGCTGAACTGGCCGATGACATAGGAGTTTCTGTTGGCCAGCCTGGGGGTTTCCCGGGCTTCACCCTGGCGCATAACGTGCAGGACAAAGAGTCCGTGGACCGGGTGATGACCATGGCTGCCGAAGCGGGCGCCGAAATCGTTAAGCCAGCCCAGGATGCCTTCTGGGGCGGCTACTCCGGGTACTTCAGGGATCCCGATGGCTTCTACTGGGAAGTCGCCTGGAACCCGCAATTGCCGCTAGGGCGGTAATCAAGGAATTCCTCTTACGAAAGCGGGGAAGCGGGGGCCACTTCCGTGTGGACCCGCTTTCCCCTGTTCGGCCCCGCTCCCTGGGGTCGGCAGGGTTACTAAGCCTGCACCGTTGATGTTGTGGGAAGAGGCAACAGCGGGCAACGCGAGTTTCACTCCAATGAGCCGAAAAAGCTGTGAATCAGTTAAGCTAGTACATAGGTTTTCGTCTGACCGCTGCCCTGTCAGGGGCAATGGAGTGTTATATGAAATACGTTGTTGAAACGGACAAGTCTGTAGATCAGGCCGCCAGTGCGCTGGAAGCTGCCGTGGCGCGGCACAATTTCGGTGTTTTGCATGTGTATGACCTGAAACAGACCTTGCACGGAAAGGGCTTCGACTTACCCAATGAGTGCCGAATTTATGAAGTATGTAATCCGGCCCAGGCCCTGAAGGTATTGAGTAGCGATATGGATATGAATATGGCGCTGCCCTGCCGCATCAGTGTTTACCAGGATGGTGGAAAGACCCGGGTGGGAATGGTGCTGCCCACAGCACTGCTGTCTTCCTTGTCACAGGCCGAGGGCCTGGAAGAGGTCGCGGCCTTTGTCGAGAAGGAAACCCGCGCGATGATCGACGAGGCCTGCCAGTCGTAGCTTGACCGGCGCGGCTTTCCGGAGAATTTCATGCACCACCACGAGGAAAACCATGGACATTACAACCGCCTGTTTGCCATAGGCGTGGTGTTGAATGTCGTGTTTGTGCTGGTGGAGACCGTGGCGGGGTTCGCCGCCAATTCTCTGGCCCTGCTGGCTGACGCGGGCCATAACCTGGTTGATGTTCTCAGCCTGTTGCTGGCCTGGGGCGCTCACACATTGGCGAGTAGCAAGCCTACCCATCGGCGTACCTATGGCCTGCGCCGAAGTACCATACTGGCCTCGCTGATCAGTGCGGTGGCCTTGTATGGCGCCCTGGGCGCCATGGCCTGGGAAGCGGTAGGAAGGTTCCAGTCAGAAGCACCGGTCTCTGGAAAGGTCATGATTATCGTGGCGGCGGTGGGTATGCTCATCAACGGACTCACCGCCATGTTGTTCGCCCGGGATCGCCATCACGATCTGAATATTCGTGGGGCGTTTTTACACATGGCCGCTGATGCGCTGGTATCCCTGGGCGTGGTGATTACCGGTGTGGTGCTGATGTACAGCGGTTGGCTGTGGCTGGATCCGGCAATTTCCCTGGTTATTATCGTGGTGGTTCTTGGCTCCGGCTGGGGTCTGTTGAGTGAATCCCTGAACCTGGCGGTGGATGCCGTGCCATCTCACATTGATGCTCGAGAGGTGCGTGAGTACCTGGAGAAACTGCCGGGGGTCGAATCCCTGCATGATTTACATATCTGGGGAATGAGTACCACCGAGACCGCCCTTACCGCACATCTTGTAATGCGTGGGCGCGAGGGATCCTATGATGCATTTCTCTCGGACACTTCAAGCGCCTTGCATCAGCGCTTCGCTATCCACCACGCTACCTTGCAGATCGAAAATGGAGGACTGGAGGATGGCGAGGAAAGATGGTCTTGCGGTGCCGATTGTGATTCGGCAATTACCGGGGCCGTATAGTAGTTGGAAGGCGCGGGAAAGAGTGCCGCCGCGTGTATTTTTAACGTTAACCGTCGCCAGGGCTTGATAGAACCTGTCGCCGAAAAATTTGAGATAAAAGATATGATCGCAAGGCTGCGAATTGTCTCCCTGCTTGCCGCACTGGCAGTAAGTTCCACACTCTATGCACAGGATCCGGTTGAGGTCGCCCCCGAGACGGCTGTCGTTAGCAACAGTCTCGTTGCTGCTGAAATCCCTGTTTCGGCGGAGCGCTTGATCGCTGACCTTGCTGCACAAGAGGAGAGCATTCGCAGCTCGGAAGCCGAGTTACGGCTTGAAACGGAATTGGAAAGGCTCGAGGCTAAATCTCTCGAGATCCAAAAAAACAAATCAGCGCTGCGACCAGAAAATTTTTCAAATCGCGCCCGGGGCCTGTACAAGCAAAAATGGCAGGCCTTGCAAGTTGAGCGAGAAAGCTGGGGCAGGGACCTGGACCAGGAGGTTGCCAGCCTGCAAGCCAAACGGACTCAACTGAAGTCCCTGCAGCAGACATGGGAAGCAACGTTACAGGAATACCAGGGTGAAGAACTCGCCGTAGCGCTTAAAGAACGGATTGCCACCGTACTGTCAAGAGTCTCGGCAATGGACAAGCAATATGCGAGCGCCATGAGTCGATTATCCAGGCTCTACCAGGATGCGCAGCCGGGCAACCTGTTAGTCCGCGACGCCCTGAGCCGTTTTGACGTGGTGGAAAGGCAAAGTATGTCGAGAATGTTAACCATCGACAGTCCGGCGCTATGGCAAGTTTTCAGCCAGCAGCCTGAGGCAGAGGCTCTGGGCAAAGACAGCGCTACCGTGCCAGTAATTTCCGAGATTAAATGGGCCCGCTTTATTGAGATCTACCGCGCAACACTTATTGTTCACGGTTTGATTCTTATCGCCTTGTTGTGGCTAACCCTGTCCCTGGCAAAACGCAGGAAGCAATGGAAAGAAAAAGAGTTCCTGAGTAAAGCCGTATTGCTTTTCTCAGCTCCGGTTTCTCTGGCCTTACTGCTGGCATTGCTGATAAGCGCCATTTTCTATACCTCCTTTCCCTTGCGCATCCAGGATGCGCGAGCCTTGTTGATTGCGGTGTTTACGGTGATGGTTCTGCGGCCAATTCTTCGGGGCCGGATACGTAAATTGCTGTATATCAGCATGACCTTGTTCGTCGCTACGAAACTGGTTGAGGCTGCAAATCACTTCAGCGTTGTCGAGCGTTTTGGATTGTTGGCCGTGAATCTTGCGGCCGCGTGGTTCATGGCGTATCTGGGTAAGGTTGTTCCCGCAGGTGAGGATGAAAGTCGTTGGTGGCGGTGGGTAAGTGTTGCTTCCCGATGGGCCTTGCCATTGCTGGCAGTGGGCGTGGTGTCCAATGTGCTTGGTAACGTAACCCTGGCAGAAGCCATCACCATGGGCACTGTGTACACCCTGACCGCCGGCGTGGTGCTGGCGGCCGGTGTTGTGATTCTCGAAATTACCATCGAGGTTCTTTTGCTTGCCAGGGCCGTTCCGCAGTTCAAGGCCTTGCATAGCCATCGGGAGTTGTTTCAGCAACGTGCATTCACCGGATTGCGAGCGCTTGGTTTACTTATTTGGTTAGACGCCAGCCTGTCGTTCTTCAATATCAGGGATTGGGTTATAGGGGGTCTTGGGGGCATGATCTCTCATCGGGTTCAGTTGGGCAGCATGGATTTATCTGCCATGGACCTGATCGCTTTCGGCTTGTCGTTATATGTGGCGACACTGCTATCACGCTTTATACGATTCCTACTCGAAGAAGAAGTGTATCAGCGAGTGCAAATGCCCAGGGGATTGCCCAACACGGTTTCCATGTTGGTCAATTACGGCATCCTCGCCATCGGTTTCTTTGTTGCCATCTCGGTGGCTGGTATTGACCTGTCCAGGTTCGCCATTGTTGCCGGTGCACTGGGTGTGGG
>UPTN01000146.1_pt1 | contig 38991 bp, 28 predicted proteins | sample 2160111 | NCBI WGS metagenome assembly UPTN01 (sample SAMN06265058, study PRJEB28932) | marine metagenome | isolation source: Columbia River Estuary | place: USA:Columbia River Estuary, USA | collected 2014-05-05
CCCTGTTAGTTCATTGGATACAAAAAACCCCGCAGAAGCGGGGTGGTTTGTATTTGGCGGAGAGAGAGGGATTCGAACCCTCGATACGCTATAAACGTATACACACTTTCCAGGCGTGCTCCTTCAGCCACTCGGACACCTCTCCGGAATCGAACACCATTTTATCAGGTAACAGCACGACAGTGCGCTTATTCCCTTTGAGAACTGCCAGTACCTGAAAAAGGGGAGCGGATTATCCGTTCCCCTCGGTCCTGCTGTCAACCTGCGCGGGCAAAACTTTCGGGTTGGTCCGCCTCTTGTTTGAGTTGAAAACAGAGAAAATCGATCTGTTCCTTATGTGTGCCGCGCGGGGTAAACTGTTTATCTTGGTTGGTGAAATTGACAAAAGTAGGGTGCCCTGCGAAAAGTGCGTGAAGAATGGTTGACAATCTGTAGCCTCGCACGGATAATTCGCACCCCTCGCGAAGGGTCATGTTTTACGCGGGGACACAGCGCGCCCGTAGCTCAGCTGGATAGAGTACCCGGCTACGAACCGGGCGGTCGGGAGTTCGAATCTCTCCGGGCGCGCCATTATTTAGCCTGACCCCGCAGGGGTCACGCAAAACGCTTCTTACCGGAGATATTCGAACGGTAAGAGTTCGACAAATTCGCCGGGAGCGAATTTCGAATGAGCGTAGCGAACCCGAAGGGAGGAGGGCAGGAGCCCGACGTAATCTCTCCGGGCGCGCCATATTTAAGAAGGCCATCCCCTGGCGGGTGGCCTTTTGAATTTATTGGGTTTTTGATTGCCCAAATGGTGTAAATGGATTGACGTAATTTAGTGAAATCCGTAACATCGACAGGTTATACGGTTTCGGGGTGTAGCGCAGCCTGGTAGCGCAACTGCTTTGGGAGCAGTGGGTCGGGAGTTCGAATCTCTCCACCCCGACCATTTTTTTTGAGTAAATGCTTGCTCATACGCCGTTTATCGGCAGCAAGACAAGATGAAGCGCCTGTAGCTCAATCGGATAGAGCATCAGCCTTCTAAGCTGAGGGTTGCAGGTTCGAGTCCTGCCGGGCGCGCCAATTAGGCTTGAACGCGCCAAACGGGGCGGTTAGGGCGAGCAAAAAGAAAAATGGTGGGCGTAGCTCAGTTGGTAGAGCTCCGGATTGTGATTCCGGCGGTCGTGGGTTCGAGCCCCATCGTCCACCCCATTTTTTAGGCAGGTAATTACCTGCATTGACTAAAGGGCCATTAGCTCAACTGGCAGAGCATCGGACTCTTAATCCGCAGGTTGAAGGTTCGATTCCTTCATGGCCCACCAAATTTTGACAGGTTCCTGACGGGATATCAGTTCGGAAAACAATTAGCGAAAGTGGCGGAATTGGTAGACGCGCTGGATTTAGGTTCCAGTGGGGTAACCCGTGGGAGTTCGAGTCTCCCCTTTCGCACCATCATCTGCCACACTCGGTACGACAAGACACCATCAAGAGGTTGACACCATTCATGCAAGTCTCAGTTGAAAATACCAGCACAGTAGAAAAGCGCCTGACAATTCAGCTTCCTGCAGAGGAAGTTAAAAAGAACATCGACACGCGGTTGCGTGAACTTGGCAAGCAGGTCAGGCTCAAAGGCTTCCGTCCAGGCCGTATTCCTTTCAGTGTGCTGAAACAGCGCTATGGAAAGCAAGCGACCCAGGAAGTGATCCAGCAAGCTACACAAAATGCATTGCAGCAAGCTGTCCAGCAGGAGTCGCTGCGTGTTGTGGGCAATCCGCGTCTGGATGCGCCTCCTGTCCTCAATGATGAAACTGGCCTGGAATTTACTGCAATTGTAGAAATATATCCGGAACTCGCTGAGATTGATGTTGCGAACATTGCCATCGAACGGCCGGAAGTCAGTGTGACAGAAGACGATGTTGCTGAAATGCTGGTAACCCTCAAAAAACAGCGTATCAAGTGGACCGATGTCGACCGTAAACCGGTTGATGGCGATCAGGCGTTGGTTGAGTACACAGCAGAAACCGACGAAGGTACCGTGCCGGAGAAAGGCAAGCACCGTCTGGCAGTTTTCCTGGGTGAGTCCGGGTTTGCTGACATGGAAAAAGCCGTCAGAAAAATGTCGGTAGACGAAACAAAAGACCTCAAGCTCGAATTTCCGGCCGACTACAGCGAAGCCGCAGTGGCTGGCAAGAAAGTCAAAGTTTCCCTGACGCTGACAAAAGTACAGGAAGGTGAACTGCCTGAGGTTGATGAAGAATTTGCGCAGTCGTTTGGTGTTGCCAGTGGCGGCCTTGACGAACTGAATGTGGAAATTCGCAACAATCTCGAACGCGAACTGACCAGGGCGGTAAGCACACAGCTCAAGACACAGTTAGCAGATCGTCTGCTGGAAATGCACGAAGATCTGGAAGTGCCTGAAAGTATCGTAACCAACGAAGCCCATAATATGTTGCAGCAGATGTTGCGCGGGGCTGAAATAGAAGTGACCGAAGAAATGTTGGGCCACTTCAGAGAGCCGGCCAGAAAACGTGTGCGCAGCGGTATGTTGCTGGGTGAGTTGGCGCGCCAGAACAAGTTGGTTATTGATGGGGCCAAGGTGCGTGAAGCAATTGAAGAAATTGCCCAAACCTATGAAGAACCGCAGGAAGTTGTGCAAATGTATTACAGCGACCAGCGTATGCTGCAGGCTGTAGAAAATTCAGTATTGGAGAGCCAGGTAGTTGACTGGGTTGTCAATAACGCTAAAGTTACAGATAAGCCGATGAGCTTCCAGGAAGTCATCAAAGTAGCAACGCAGGCAGCAGGCAGCTAAAAATGAACAATGAAACACGCGCTTTGAATCTCGTTCCGATGGTGGTTGAGCAAACTTCACGTGGCGAGCGCGCGTATGACATTTATTCTCGCCTGCTGAAAGAACGCGTGATTTTTCTGGTTGGCCCGGTCGATGATCATACTGCCAACGTCATCGTGGCTCAGTTGCTGTTTTTGGAATCAGAGAATCCTGATAAAGACATTAACCTGTACATCAACAGCCCGGGCGGGTCTGTCAGTGCGGGTCTTGCGATTTATGACACCATGCAATTTATCAAACCGGATGTCAGCACCATGTGTATTGGCCAAGCTGCCAGCATGGGTGCAATGCTGCTTGCGGCGGGCGCTCATGGCAAACGCTATTGTTTGCCGCACTCCAGAGTGATGATCCACCAGCCATTGGGCGGGTACCAGGGTCAGGCGACCGACATTGAAATTCATACCCGTGAAATCCTGAAAATACGTTCACAGCTAAATGACTTGCTTGCGTTTCACAGTGGACAATCTGTGGAAACCATTTCCAACGATACTGAGCGTGATAACTTTATGAGCCCGGAAGAAGCCAAAGCATATGGCTTGATCGATGAATTGATCGATACCCGGAAAGATGACTCAGGCAGTAAAAAATAGTAGTATTTTCCGCATGATGCTGGGTAAATCGAAATGAGTGATCAAGAAAACACAGGCACAGACGGCAAAATTCTTTATTGCTCTTTCTGTGGTAAAAGCCAACACGAAGTTCGCAAACTGATTGCCGGGCCCAGCGTCTATATATGCGACGAATGTGTTGAGCTGTGTAATGACATCATTCGTGAAGAACTTGAAGAAGTCAGTGGTGCTGAGCACGAACAGTTACCCACCCCCAAAGACATACACGCATTTTTGGACGACTTTGTTATTGGTCAGCAGCACGCGAAGAAAGTGCTTTCCGTTGCTGTTTACAACCACTACAAACGTCTTGAGCCGAAACGTACAAAAGATGACGTTGAGCTTGCGAAAAGCAATATCCTGCTCATTGGACCGACCGGTTCCGGTAAAACCCTGTTGGCCGAAACACTGGCCAGGATGTTGAATGTTCCTTTTACAATTGCTGACGCAACGACGTTGACCGAAGCCGGTTACGTTGGTGAAGATGTTGAAAACATCATCCAGAAGTTATTGCAGAAATGTGATTACGATGTAGAAAAAGCGCAAACCGGTATTGTTTACATTGATGAGATCGACAAAGTTTCGCGTAAAGCTGAAAACCCTTCTATCACCCGCGATGTTTCAGGTGAGGGCGTACAGCAGGCCTTGCTCAAGCTGATCGAAGGTACGATTGCTTCGGTACCGCCACAGGGCGGCCGTAAACATCCCCAGCAAGAGTTTTTACAGGTTGATACCGGCCAGATACTGTTCATCTGTGGCGGCGCCTTCTCTGGTTTGGAAAAGGTCATCCAGGCGCGCTCCACTTCTGCCGGTATTGGCTTTTCAGCAGATGTGCGAAGCAAGAAAGATGACGATAACATTGGCAAGCTATTGCTGGATGTTGAACCGGAAGATCTGGTTAAATTCGGCTTGATACCCGAGTTCGTCGGTCGTTTGCCGGTGGTAGCTACGCTTCAGGAATTGGATGAAACGGCCTTGATGCGCATTTTGGTCGAGCCCAAAAACGCACTGGTTAAGCAGTATCAGCAGTTGTTTTCCATGGAGGGCTCTGAGTTGGATATCCGCGAAGAGGCTCTGCAGGCAATTGCACGTCGAGCCATGGCGCGCAAGACGGGTGCGCGTGGTTTGCGTACTATTCTCGAAAGCGTGTTGCTTAACAGCATGTACGAGTTGCCATCATTGGAGAATGTTTCCAAAGTGGTGGTTGATGAAAGCGTGATTGAGGGTGAGTCAGAGCCATTTATCCTGTATGAAAACACCCCCGCCAGCGCAGCTTCCGGCGAATAACCGCATAAACAGCGACCGCGGTCGCTCAAGTCAGTCTTAATACCAACACATTCAATTTCACTGATCAACTTCGACAGGCTTTCCGGCAGGCGCCTGATGGGTGTTGTTCCGCAGAAGTGTGCGCTGATATAACGCATAGTCCTTGAGGTTGCTTTCACAGGCCATTTTGTCTTCGTGCAAAATGTAAAACTTAGTGTTTCCGACATTGAAATTTTCAATCCAGAACCCATATCCCTCCATATCGAGATGAAGGGCGGCATGCCCTGACCCTGTTTATTTTTGACAAGCCGGTATGCTTCGCATACAACAATCACCGGCATGATTAATGAGGAATATGATGGCCAATCCTGAAAAACCTGAAACTGAAACCGATAACCCTGAAAAATCTGTTTCGGTGCCAAAAGGCAGTATGCAACCTACACCCGTGTTGTCATTGCGCGATGTCGTGGTTTATCCGCACATGGTTATTCCTTTGTTTGTTGGGCGCGACCGGTCCATTCTGGCACTTGACCAGGCGATGAACGTAGATAAGCGTATTGTGCTGGTTACCCAAAAAAGTGCCGAAATTGATGATCCTACCGAAGCAGATCTGTTTGAGGTCGGAACCTTGGCCACGGTTTTGCAGTTATTGAAACTGCCTGACGGGACGACCAAGGTATTGGTAGAGGGCGGCGAGCGCGTCAAGGTTAAAAACTTTATCGATGAGAACGGCTACTTCGAGGCCTGGTGGGATTTATTGCCTGTTGGCGAGAGTCGCAGCGAGCAGGAAATTGAGGTAACCATGCGTTCTCTGGTGTCGCTGTTTGAGCAATACGTCAAACTGAACCGGAAAATCCCCCCTGAACTGTTGACTACTCTGGCGGGGATTGAAGATCCAGGCCGTCTGGCCGATACCGTTGCTGCTCATTTGAGTATTCGCCTTGAGGAGAAACAGGCGTTGCTGGAGTTGGCTGATGTGGCCGAGCGCATGGAAAAACTCATGGGCATGGTGGACGGCGAGATTGAAGTATTGCAGTTGGAGAAACGTATTCGCGGCCGGGTGAAAACCCAAATGGAAAAGAGCCAGCGTGAGTACTATCTCAACGAACAAATGAAGGCCATTCAAAAAGAATTGGGCGATATGGATGACGCGCCTAATGATATGGATGAGTTGACTCAACGGCTGGAAAAGGCCGGGATGAATAAAGAGGCCGAAAAGAAAGCGACCTCAGAACTCAACAAGCTGAAGATGATGTCACCGATGTCAGCTGAGGCGACTGTAATCCGGAACTATTTAGACTGGATGCTGAATGTGCCGTGGAAAAAGCGCAGCCGCATTCGTAAGAACCTTGCCGAAGCCGCAGGAATACTCGAAGCGGATCATTATGGCCTTGAGAAGGTTAAAGAGCGGATTCTCGAGTACCTGGCAGTACAGCAGAGGGTCAAGGCCATGAAAGGGCCTATCCTGTGCCTTGTCGGGCCTCCTGGCGTGGGTAAGACGAGTCTGGGACGATCTATCGCGCGGGCAACCGGGCGCAAATTCGTTCGCATGTCACTGGGTGGTGTGCGCGATGAAGCTGAAATTAGAGGACACCGTCGAACGTATATTGGCTCGATGCCGGGTCGTGTGTTGCAAAACATGGCCAAGGTGGGTGCGCGCAATCCGCTGTTTATGCTTGATGAACTCGATAAAATGTCGATGGATTTCCGGGGCGACCCGTCTTCAGCGTTGCTGGAGGTTTTGGATCCCGAGCAAAACCATGCTTTTAATGACCATTACCTGGAAGTCGATTTTGATTTGTCCGATGTTATGTTTGTGGCAACTGCAAACTCACTGAACATTCCGGGTCCATTGCTGGATCGTATGGAGGTTATTCGTATTCCTGGTTACACGGAAGACGAAAAACTGCATATTGCGGCGAAGTACCTGTTGCCTAAACAGATGGTGCAAAACGGTTTGCATAAAGATGAGTTGCAAATCAGTGATCAGGTTTTGGTTGATATCGTGCGTTACTACACGCGCGAATCGGGTGTCCGCAACATGGAGCGTGAAATTGCCAAAATTTGCCGCAAAGCGGTTAAAAAACTGGCGCTTGATAAAAAGCTTAGCAAAGTTACCGTTTCTGCACGCAATCTGGAGTCTTATCTGGGTGTGAAACAGTTCCGTTATGGTCTTGCCGAAGAAAGCAACGCAATTGGTCAGGTCACCGGTCTTGCCTGGACACAGGTAGGCGGAGAGCTATTGCAGATCGAAGCGATGCTGGTACCAGGCAAGGGTCGACTGGAACAAACCGGGCAACTCGGGGATGTTATGAAGGAATCGATTCAGGCGGCCATGACGGTAGTCAGGAGTAAAGCGGAATCTCTGGGAATAGACCCTGATTTTTACCAGAAGCTTGATGCCCACGTACACGTTCCTGAAGGGGCTACACCAAAAGACGGCCCAAGTGCCGGTGTGGGCATGTGTACGGCCCTCGTGTCGGCCCTGACGAAGGTTCCGGTGCGCGCGACGGTAGCCATGACGGGTGAAATTACATTGCGCGGAACGGTGCTTCCAATTGGTGGTTTGAAAGAAAAATTACTGGCTGCCCACCGTGGTGGAATCGAGACCGTGATCATCCCTGCTGAGAACGAGAAAGATCTGTCGGATATCCCAAAAAACATTCTGCGCAAACTTGAGATTCGACCAGTTTCCGACATTAATGAAGTGCTGAAAATTGCGTTGGTTGAAATGCCGAAACCTTTGCCGGGTGGATTAAAAAGCAAAACGCCTTTGGCGAAAGGGGCCGAAAAGGAAAATCGTCCACACTAATTGAGTTTTTTTTATTTCGACAAAAATGCCATCCTGATGCTAGTCAGGGTGGCATTTGTTTGTTCTACAGACTTGATTACTAAAAAATAATCAATCCCCGTAAAACGGTTCTTCCAAGAGAAATGAGTTGTTTGGAGGTGACTATTAATGCAAAAGATTGGCTTAATGATTAAATACTGTTGCGCCGTTGGTGAGTCGTGTATTAACATGGCTGTTCGGCTTGCAGGCCTTGATTTGTAAGGCGTTGCGGGAGTTGTTGCAATTTTCCGCAGCCGGCAGTTATTTCCATGGGGGTCAATCGTTGGATATTCTGCTCAAGTCATAACCACTTATAATCGACACTTGAAAAAATGGAGTGCAAACAATGAATAAATCTGAACTAATTGATGCAATTTCGGCCGATTCCGGTCTGAGCAAAGCAGATGCCGGTCGGGCCCTTGACGGCTTTACTTCTGCGATTACCAACGCCCTAAAAGGCGGTAACACAGTGTCCATGGTTGGTTTTGGTACGTTTTCTGTAAAACATCGCGAAGCTCGTGATGGCCGTAACCCACGCACCGGTGAGACCATCAAAATCAAGGCATCAAATAATCCATCATTTAAGGCTGGTAAAGCTCTGAAGGATGCCGTAAACTAGCGCGCCTTCGACTAGGGTGCTTAGCTCAGCTGGGAGAGCATCGCCCTTACAAGGCGAGGGTCGGCGGTTCGAGCCCGTCAGCACCCACCATAGTTTTAAGGAGTGGTAGTTCAGTTGGTTAGAATATCGGCCTGTCACGCCGAGGGTCGCGGGTTCGAGTCCCGTCCACTCCGCCATACGAAAGACAAAGGCGCCTTCATGGCGCCTTTTTCTTATCTGTTTTTATAATTGGAAAGGTTGTTAAGCCATGGTTCTTCAATCCATTCGTGAAAGACTGACTGGAATTCTCGCCTTCGCCATCCTTGGCATACTCATTGTTCCCTTTGCCCTGGTAGGCGTAAACGAATACTTTACCTCCAGCAGCGGTAATATCGTTGCCAGAATAAATGAAAAAGAAATCTCTTATAACGATTTCAATCAAAGTTTCTCCAACTACCGCAGACGCATGCAGTCCATCATGGGCGCAGCATACGATCCAGTACAATTTGATGATTTGGTTGTTCGTCGTCAGCACGTCGACAGTCTTGTTAATGAAGAGTTACTTTCGCAGGCCGCTCAGTCTATGGGGCTTGATGTGGACGATGAAACTCTGGCCCAGGAAATTAAAAATATACCGTCATTCCAGGTAGAGGGTGAGTTCAACGCTGATGTCTATCAAAGTCGTTTGTTGTCTCAGGGACTGACGCCAAAACAATTCCAAAATGAAATGCGTGCTCAATTTGTGGTCAGCCAGCTGCCGCGTAATATTGCTGCGAGCAGCATTGCAACAAGTTCCGAATTGAAAGATTTTGTGGCTTTGCTCGATCAGAGCAGAACTTTTAGCGCTGTGCTTGTGCCAGCTGAAACTTCAGATGTGACACCTTCTTTCGATGAAGCAGAAATTAGCGCCTGGTACGATTCTCATGCAGATGAATATCAATCAGAAGAGCAGGTTGTTATTGAATACGTTGAGCTGGATGCAGACCTTATGCCTTCAGGCTCGCCGCCTGAAGAAGATATACTTCGTGAACAGTTTGAGTCACAAAAAGCCCGTTTCATCAGTCCTGAACAGCGGCACGTCGCGCATATCCTGATACAGGTAGCGGCTGATGCTTCTGATGCTGAAAAAGAAACGGCGCGACAGACCGCAGAAGACCTTTCCAAACGCGTGCGTGCCGGTGAAGATTTCGCAACATTGGCAATTGAGAACTCGCAGGATCAAGGTTCTGCTGCCGCGGGTGGTGACCTGGGTTGGGTCGAAGCAGGGGTCATGGTTAAGGCATTTGAAAATGCAATGTATGAACTGTCAATGGAAGCTCCCATATCTGAGCCCATACAGACTGGTTTTGGTTGGCATATTATTCAGCTGCAGGAAGTACGCGAATCGACCGGTATGAGCTTTGATGAAGCCCGTATGACGCTGGTACGTGAATACCAGGATGAAGAAGCGGCCCGTGTATTTCTTGAGCAGGCAGATCGTCTTGTAGATCTGGTTTACGAGGATCCAACGACACTCGAAAGCGCGGCATTGGTAATGGAATTGACAGTGCGTGAGGCGGGACCTTTCACGCGTGCGGGCGGTGAAGGAGTTGCGGCAACCCCTGAAGTTGCGGCAGCGGCATTTTCTGACCTCGTATTGTTGCAGGGCTCGGTCAGTGACCCGGTCAACCTGGATGAAAATCGTCTGGTGATGGTCAGGCTCAAGGAGCACATGCCGGTTGCATTAAAACCGCTCGAGCAGGTGCGGGACGAAGTTGTTGCGACACTGACTGAAAATCTCGCTCGTGAAAATGCCAAAGCAAAATCCACGCAAATACTGGCTAGTATGCAGAGTGGTGAAAGTGAGCTTGAAACGTTGGCGACTGAAGCCGGTTTGACGTTCGGACGTTATGAAGCAGCCAAGCGCAATTCCACAGACCCCGAGGGCAGACTGGTGCAGGAAGTGTTCCAGTTACAGGCGCCTGCCTCAGGTTCGGTTGTTCAGGCGGTCCTGCCTACCGATAGCGGCTTCGCGGTTGTTGAGTTAGAAACGGTTGTGGCCGGAGAGCTTGAAGCCGGCGTAACGCCAATACAACGTCAATTTGAGCGCCTTATTGCCAACGGCAATGCCAGCATGGAGGCCTCCGCGCTGATGAGTCAGTTGCGTGCTGCAGCCGTCGTTGAAGTGTTTGAAGATCGAATCAAGTAATTAGAGTACCAACCGGGATGGGGCAATGCCTCATCCCGGTTTTTTTTGCCTTAGATAATATTGCCAGCTAAAGAAAGTACCAATGAGCTTGGTAACTGGCGCAACGCGTTGGTTGTTTAAGCGTCCCTTCCCAGTTCCGCCATACCCAGAATATTGTATCCCGCGTCCACATAGGTAATTTCGCCGGTTATTCCCGCCGCCAGGTCTGAGCAAAGGAACGCTGCCGCATTGCCGACATCCTCGATTGTGACGGTACGTCGCAACGGCGCGGTGCCTTGCACATGATCCAGCATCTTTCTGAACTGTGAAATTCCCGCCGCCGCCAGGGTTTTGATCGGACCGGCAGAAATCGCGTTGACGCGATGTCCTTCAGGGCCGAGGCTTTGCGCCATATAGCGCGTATTGGCCTCCAGGCTGGCCTTGGCCAGACCCATGACGTTATAGCTTGGCATCGCTCTCACAGAGCCCATATAGGTCAATGTTAACAATGCACCATTACGGCCCTTCATCATGCTGCGACCGGCTTTGGCCAGCGCGGCGAAGCTGTATGAACTGATGTCGTGGGCGATTTGGAAGCCCTCACGTGTGACAGCGTCCATGTAATCACCCACAAGTTGTTCGCGCGGGGCGAACCCGACTGCGTGAACGAGGATGTCATAGCTGTCCCAGTGTTCGCGCAACTGTGTGAAGGTGTCCTCTATCTGTTCGTCATAAGCGACATCACAAGGGATAATAATATTCGAGTTACAAGCCTCGGCAATCTGCTCGACCCGTGATTTTAGTTTTTCGGTCTGGTATGTGAAAGCCAGTTCCGCGCCTTCTCGGTGCATGGCTTCTGCAATGCCCCAGGCAATTGAACGCTTACTGGCGACACCCACTATCAGTGCGCGCTTTCCTTTCAAAAATCCCATGGATGACTTTCTCCAAATGAATAGTAGTTACAAGAAGAATCGCAGGTTAACAGCAGATTTCTTTTTTAGCAAAAAGCCAGGTTCAGCGTTTGGGGTGATTGAACTTCAATCGCTCGGCTGCACCGTGCTCAATGACATTCTTGCCATCATAGGCCAGTGCACCGTTGACCCATACCGCATCGATACTGCTACGGAATTTTCGGCCTTCAAATGGCGACCACCCGCAACGTGAAAGTACGCGTTCGCGTGTTACCTCTGTGCTGCCGTTCATGTCGACCAGAACCAGGTCAGCGTGATAGCCCTCGCGGATATAACCGCGCTCCACAACATTAAAGCGTTTTGCCGGATTATGTGTGATGCCGCGAACCACAGTATGCAAGTCGAGCTTGCCCTCATGCACCAGTTCGAGTGCGGCAACCAGCACGTCCTGCACCAGGGGTAAACCTGAAGGCGCGGACAGGTAGCTGTCGTCGGCTTTTTCTTCAAGCGTGTGGGGTGCGTGGTCCGTAGCGATAATATCCAGTCGACCGTCACTGATCGCTGCTAAAAGTGCCGCTTGATCTGATGCGCCTTTGATCGCCGGGTTGCACTTGATCAGGTTGCCATATTGTTCGTACTGGGTGTCGTCAAAATGTAGAAAATGAACACAAGCCTCTGCGGTGATGCTTTTGCCGTCAATAGGCCCGGGTTTAAAAAGATCCAGCTCGCGTGCCGTGGATATATGCAGCACGTGCAACTGAGAGTCGTATTTATTGGCCAGTGCTACGGCCAGTTCACTGGACGCGTAACAGGCCTCTGCGCTGCGAATTCTGGCGTGCTCGGTGACGGGTATATTTTTGCCAAACTTTGCCGCGGCTTTTTTGACATTGGCCATGATCATCGGCGTGGATTCGCAGTGGGTAGCAATCATGACGGGTGAATCCCGGAAGATGGACGCCAGGGTCGATTCATTGTCCACGAGCATATTGCCGGTAGAGGCACCCATGAAAACCTTAAGGCCGCAGGTCAGTGCCGGATCAAGCGCCCTGATGTTTTCGATGTTGTCATTGGTCGCGCCAAAATAGAATCCGTAGTTGGCCGCTGAGGTTTCCGCAGCGCGGGCGTATTTCCATTCCAGCTGCTCAACGTTTGTGGTTGGTGGTTTCGAATTGGGCATTTCCATATAACTGGTTACGCCGCCGGCGATAGCCGCGCGTGACTCAGAGTAAAAATCGCCCTTGTGGGTCAAACCAGGTTCACGGAAATGTACCTGATCATCGATCATGCCAGGGAGCAGGTACCGACCATTTGCATCAACAACCTCTGCGCCTGCGGGCGCTTCAATATCAATGCTGATTTTTTCTATTCTGCCAGCCTTGAGCAGAATATCGGATTCGATGATCCGGCCTTCGTTGACTAACCGGGCATTGCGGATAACGGTGGTAGCGCTCATCGTATTGGTCACCTGTGTTGGCTCGTGTTCAGCATACAATAATATTGTAGACGTATTTGTTAAAAAGGGTTGTATTCATCGATAGGTGAGCAAGGTGATACCACCCTCATGGAACCGGATCATGCCCGCCTTCGCAAAATGGCTGACAACGAATAATTCTTTTAAAACCCAACCATATCCCTTTGATGACACCGTACTTTTGGATAGCCTCCGACGTGTACTGGGAACAGCTTGGCGTAAACCGACAGTGCTGACCCAGAAATGGACTCAGCACGATTTGGTAAGCACGAATAATGGCGAGAATGATTTTTTTCATTGTGGCTGGACCCAGAGCTCAATATCGCTATTAAAGAAAAAACACTTGCTGTCTCAGGCTAGTTAAGATATAACATCGCACTTCAATTTAATCGACTTTCGAGTCAATATTGGCATAAATATATAATAATCAATAGATTATATTGCATTTTTCAGATTTCCGAGGAGTTTTCAATTGCTAATGCCAGCGACACCAGTAAAATTACCAAACGGTTACCTACCTTCCTCTGAGGAAGAGTACATGAATCCCATGCAGATTGAGTACTTCAGGCAGAAATTAACTGCGTGGAGAGATGAACTGGTAGAGGAGTCTCGCGAAACCATCAGTAACCTGCAAGCAGAAGTCAGGGACGTTGGCGATGAAGTCGAACGGGCCACACGCGAAACCGAAAACAGTCTTGAGTTAAGAACTCGTGACCGTTATCGTAAATTGATCAACAAAATCAACAAGACGCTGACTCGCCTTGATGAAGGTGACTACGGTTACTGCGAAGAAACCGGAGAAGAGATCGGTTTACAGCGTCTGGAAGCGCGTCCAATTGCGACATTGTGTCTGGATGCCCAGGAGCGTTGGGAGATTCGTCAGAAACAGATGGGTGATTCGCGTTAGTCTGAAAAACTTTATCGACAAATATGTAAAAAAACCCGCGACAGCGGGTTTTTTTTTGGACTAATTTTCTTCCAAATATTGCCTGGCTGCCTTGTTGATGGCCTGCAACATGGCGTGTAAACCATTGGCCCGGGTTGCAGACAAGTGTTGTTGTAACCCAATAGCGGCAATAAATCCCGGTTGGCACTTGAGAATTTGTTCTGCACAAGCGCCTGAATATACCTTTATCAACAGAGCAATCAGGCCGGACACGATGGCAGCATCACTGTTGGCTCGAATTTTCACGGCGTCGGCGTTGCCCTCAATGATTAGCCAAACTCTCGATTGACAACCATGCAGCAGAATATCATCTGTTTTTTCTGCCTCACTCAACGGCTCAAGTGCCTTGCCGAGGTCAATCAGGTACTGGTAGCGGTCAAGCCAGTTATCAAACAGGGCGAAGTCACTGATGATCTCCTCCTGGGCTTTCTGCGGATCATGCATTTGGATATTCCTTCTTCAATCGCCGCTACGACGCCAGCGGGTTCCGCCTTCCACATCTTCCAGGCTAATGCCCATGGCTTGTAACTGATCCCTGACCTCATCGGCACGCGCAAAATCCCGGTTCTTACGGGCCGTGTTGCGCTCTTCGATCAATTGGTCGATCAGCGCGTCATCCAGCCCTTCGGTATCGCCGGCCAGCCACGCTTCGGGATCAAGTTGAAACAGCCCGATCAACGCGCCGGCTGCCAACAAGTTGCCGGCTGAGGTGCGGGCAGCGTCGGCATCTTCTGCATTGGCTAGACGGCGGGCTTCATTGTTAAGTTCCGCTAGTGCCTCTGGCGTGTTGAGGTCATCCAGTAAGGCAGCCATGAATTTTTCTGAGGGTGCGCCAGCCGCCTTGAGCGGACCAAATTTTGCATGCGCGTCACGAATAACGCCGTAAACCCGATCGACGGTGCGCTGGACCCGGGTAAGGGTTTCTTCCGACCAGTCGAGTGGTTGGCGGTAGTGTGCACTTAGCAAGAGGTAGCGCAGCACTTCACCTGCCGTGTGCTTCAGCAATTCGTGAACAACCAGGGTGTTTCCCAGTGATTTCGACATTTTGCGTTTATTGACGGTCACAAAACCGTTGTGCATCCAGTAGCGCGCAAAGGTTTGTCCACCATGCGCGCAAACACTTTGCGCAATTTCGTTTTCATGGTGAGGAAAAACAAGGTCTTGTCCGCCGCCGTGAATGTCGATGGTCGTACCGAGGTGGTGTTCGGACATGACTGAACATTCGAGATGCCAGCCGGGTCGGCCCCATCCCCAGGGGCTATCCCAGCCGGGCTGTGGCTCTACCGATGGTTTCCAAAGCACAAAATCGCCCGGGTGACGCTTGAAGTCGACCACATCAATTCTGGCGCCGGCCAGCATATCTTGAACATCCCGGCGCGACAGGGAACCGTAGTCATCAAATGACTCGACCGCGAACAGCACATGGCCTTCCGCCTCGTAGGCGTGGCCGCTTTCAATCAGGCGTGTGATCATGTCGATCATTTGCGGAATGTGTTCAGTCGCTCTTGGCTCTATGGTGGGCAGTCCCACACCCAGAGCGGCCATGTCATCGTGATAAGCATCAGCGTAGCGTTTTGAAATAACTTCAATCGGAACACTCTGCTGTGCCGCCGCTGCGTTGATTTTGTCATCAACATCGGTGATATTGCGTGCATAAACGACTTTTGGATAAAGACTGGACAGTATCTTGAACAAAAGATCGAAAATGACTGCAGGACGGGCGTTACCGATGTGCGCATAGTTGTACACTGTCGGGCCGCAGGCATAAAGCGTTACGCGCTCAGGGTCCAGCGGTGTAAATACCTGCTTTTCGCGTTTGAGTGTGTTGTATATCAGGAGTGATTCTGTTTGAGTCATGGTTTTAATCTGAGTTATATTTCGTCGGATGAGCAATCAGCTATTTTAGCAAGTTTAACAAGCAAAGAGGCAATCACCATGGGTGTAAGTAAAATCATCACTGAAGACTATAAGGCCCACGTTGCGCAATTGCAGCGCGTCTGGGAAAAAGCACTCCAGGCCGAGGGCTATGATGCGGTGTTGATCCACGCGGGCAGCAAACTAAACAGTTTTCTCGATGATTATGAATACCCGTTCCGTTGTAACCCACATTTGCTGTGGTGGCTGCCGTTAACTCATCACTACGACAGTGCTTTGCTGGTGCGTCCGGGCCAGCGTCCGAAATTGTTCTACTACCAGCCAGATGATTACTGGTATTCACCGCCGGCAGACCCTGATTCCTGGTGGGCCGACGAGTTTGACGTGGTGTCCGTGCGCGACGCTGATGCCTGGAAGCAGGCCGGTATTAACAACCGGACCGCTTATATCGGTGACGCGGCATGCCTGGTGGAATCAGTCGGTGAAGCTGAGTTAAACCCGGCGCGTCTGCTCAACCGCATACACCTTGAAAGAACCCGTAAAACCGCTTATGAGGTGGCCTGTATGGCCGAGGCCGCGAGACTGGGAGCAGTGGCGCATACAGCAGCGGAGGGCGCCTTCCGTGAAGGGTTGGGTGAGTATGACATTCATCAGCGCTACTGCATGTCCATTAAGATGGTCGATGCGGAATTGCCTTACACGAATATCGTGGCCTTAAACGACCATGCTGCCGTTTTGCATTATCAGGCACACGCGCAACAGGTTCCGGCGAAACTGCATTCTTTTCTGATTGATGCCGGTGCAACCATGCATGGTTATGCCTCTGACATCACACGTACGTACGCGGCTGAAGCCGGCGAATTTTCCGAGATGATCGCAGTCATGGACAGCATGCAGCAGAAATTATGCGCGGCAGTTGTCGCTGGCTTGGATTACCGCGATCTGCATTTGCGGGCACACCAGGATATTGCCACGATATTGAAAGAGTTCGATATTATTAAATGTTCTGCCGAGGACGCCGTGCAGTCCGGTCTGAGCGCGGTTTTCTATCCGCATGGCCTGGGTCATTTTCTTGGCTTGCAAACCCATGATGTGGCTGGTCTGATCGCTGACGCTGACGGCACGCCCATTCCACGGCCAGAAGGTCATCCGTTCCTGCGCCTGACGCGCAAGCTGGAAGCGGGCAATGTGCTCACTATCGAACCGGGGCTTTATTTTATTGAACCGCTGTTGCGCAAATGGCGCGAAAACGGTGACGTTGCCGCAATCAACTGGGATAAGGTTGAAAAGCTCGCCCCGTATGGCGGTATTCGTATTGAAGATAACGTGCTGGTGACAGCAGATGTACCGCGAAACCTGACCCGTGAGGCCTTTGCCGGGTTGACGGGTTAACAGAATGCGCGGTTGATGCGGCGGGTCGCCCGGTCTGCGGGCGGTTCAGTCGTCGATCAGACCCATGCCGCTGAGTTGATCCACCGGTAATTCACTGACTGGTCCGTGGTTCCAGATGGTGGCCTGGCTATCCAGCAACCGTTGCGTTTCCGGGTTACTCAACAGCTTAACCGCTTCTTTCACACGGGCGTCTTCGACCGCCCGGCCGACAATATCGTCGAGTTGGGTAGCGTAGGGTTCACCAATAATTTTTCTCATCACCTGGTTGGCAGATCTCAAATCGTTGGGAAACAGGTGTTTGCCGGACTGCTGCCGGTAGAGGTTCGACACGGCTTGCATAGAACACAATGAGCAGTACGCGTCGTCCAGCAATCCGATGATACCGAGGTTGTCCGGAATGACATCGTCATCTTGAAGCCAGTATGATTCAACCATGTCCAGGATGTTCTTGACTTCGGTTTCCAGTCCCACATTTCTGGCCGATGTCCACGCGACGGTAAGCAGGTAGGGTACTTGTTCGATGTAGTTGTAGACAAAACTCGAAGCGCGGGCCAGTTGCGTGTTGTCCGGGCCGGTTCCGTGCCGTTTTGCAACCTCGGCCAGATGTTTTTGCAAGTCCAGTACCGAAAGAGAATCGGCAAACTGCTGCGCAATGATGTTCTGAATTTTTGCTGTTTTCATGCCTGTTAAATTGGTGGATTATGTTTCTTGTTTGGGTCAAAGTGTTGGAATATGCTCGATAGTTTAACAATACATGATGCCCAAAGGCATTTTTGCAGCACATGTCGTCGAAATCAGCGTGTGCATTTTCTTTGTGTGTCCGTTAAGGTTGCGGTTTTCCGGTTCAGTAGGGGGTTTTAGTGCTGCTTTTGTCCATCATTTCACTGTTTATTGGACCCGTACTCTATCAATGGTTGCGCCGGGGCGGCTTTGTCGCGAAGGCATATGATTCACTGATTATCGCAGTGCTGGTTGTATTGATGGCCTTTTTGTTGATTCCGGAGTCCTGGGCAGAACTGGGCTTTGGTGCCATTGCACTGATTTTGGCTGGTTACCTGATACCGGGTCTTCTTGAAAAGTTGATTAAAAAAGCAGCCCATGCTTTTCATGTCGCCAGCTTGTTCATTGCGCTCGGCGGACTGGCCCTGCACGCATTACTGGATGGCGCCGCACTTACCATCGGTCATGACGGTGCTGCCAGTAGTCTTTCCGTAGCCATTGTTTTACACCGGCTTGGTGTCGGTATGATGCTTTGGATGATGGTTCAGCCGGTGTTTGGAAAACGCGTTGCCTTTGCTGTACTCGGATTTGTCGCGTTAGTGACTGTAGGCGGTTTCCTGCTTTCAGAGATGGTTGTGGGTTTCGAAGGGGAGTTCGCGTTGTCCGTCATTCAGGCGATTATCATTGGTATGATTGTTCATAGTCTGATTCATCGCAGTCATGGTATGGGACATCAGCATTAAGCCTTAATGCTGCAGGTGTCTGCTTGACTTGCGTGCGATAATACAAGCTCGATTCAAGGTTTTTGGTGCAAAATGCGTTTCAGCCGCACTCTTCAATTAGTCTTTATCTGTCTGGCAGTTTTGTCGGCTTCTGTGTGCGCGGATGAAGTCCAGTACTCGGTGACGGGTGTTGATGAACCGATGTTGACCAATGTACGCAACCACGTTTCAGCCTACAGGGTTGGGAGCAGCGCTAAACTCAACAGCAGACTACGCCGAAAGCTGGTTGCCGATGCAAAAATTGCAGGCAACGCTGCCATGCGCCCTTACGGGTATTTTCACCCTCAGATCACTGCTGAATTTACTCCGGCGGGAGAGGGGAAGTGGTTGCTGAACGTTGATGTAAAAGCCGGGATACCGGTGCGGGTGCAAAAACTTCATCTCGAGCTACAAGGGCCAGGTGGCAAGCTCGATGCACTCAAAGCCTGGTATACGAATTTTCCGTTGGCTGAGGGCAGGGTGCTTAACCAGTATGCCTGGGATAATTCCAAACAAGCCGCCATCAAGCTGCTCGAGGATGCCGGCTATTTGCAGGCCGGCTTTAGCAGACACGTCATACGGGTTGATCCGTCAGCCAATACGGCGCGCCTGGAACTGGTGTTGGATACGGGGTTGCAGGCCGTCATCGGTAAAGTCACGTTTAAGCAGGATGTCTTGAATGAGGGCGTGCTGGACCGGCTTAAACGTTTTGGCCCGGGTGCGGTTTATAACGCGCGAATGCTGGAAAAATTTCGATTGGATCTATGGCGTTCCGGCTATTTTGAAGATATCGAGGTCGTTGAGCGTCGTGATCTCGGCGCAACTCCACCGCGCGTCGACCTTGAAGTTGATGTTAGTTTTCGCAAAAAAAACACCTTTCAAAGTACACTCGGTTTTGGCACGGATACATTGGCCCGGTTCCAGTTTTTGTGGGGCCGTCACCTTTTGAGTTCCCGTGGTGACAACTTTGATATTGGCTTTGGTTGGCAACAAAAAGACAACGAATTTTCCATGCTGGCCAACTACCGGTTGCCACGTAAAACCGATACCCAGCAATTTTGGGTGGCGAGTGTTGGACTCAAATCCGAAAATCAGGAGTTTCAGGTTTCAAGCAGCGGTGATTTCCAAAGCCGGCTCGATATTGCCCGAGGTACGGTGACCGATGGCTCACTGAGGCTGGGCAAAACCAGAGTACGAAACCTTCAAGGTGGTTTTGAGCAGTTGTTTGAAACGGTATTTGTCCAGTACTTGAATGAAAACCACAGTTTTGATTTTACCGCTAATGTAGAGCCTGAATTTTTTACTCCGGCGGAGTTGCGACCATTTGACCGTTTGTTGAAACGCAGCAGTGATTCCCTGGCCATCGGAGTGGATTGGGATTGGCCGGAAATTCGCGGTACTGGTTTTCAGACGGTGGGGCACCATCAACGGGCGTGGATACTCACGTCCAATAAAGCCTGGGGTTCGGTGGTTGATTACAGCCAGGTTTACTTGTCCAGTCGCTGGAATGTTTTGGCAGGAACCAACTGGAAGTTTTTATTTCGTGCAGAAGCCGGTTACAGCAGCGCCAATACAGCCAATTTGAAAATACCGGTTGACGATGGTGAACTGGATATTATCAGTACTGATTTGCCATACCATTATCGTTTTAAAGCGGGTGGCAGTCGCAGTGTGCGTGGTTATGCGTTTGAGTTGCTGGATACCAACGGCATGGGCTCCAACAACATTTTCACCGCAAGCGCCGAGGTTGAATACCATTTTCGTGATGCTTGGAGTGCGGCGGTATTTTATGACGTGGGTAACGCTTTTAAGGACTGGAGCAAGCCGGGTTTAAAGCGTGGCGCTGGCTTTGGGTTGCGCTGGTATTCATTGATCGGGGCCCTGCGGCTGGATTTCGCGCAAGGGTTGGATATTGATGGTGAACCCTGGCGTATTCACCTGACCATCGGGACGCCGCTGTTATGAGTGTCACCGGCAAAACCATGTTGAAAAGGGCTTTGTGGATTGCTGCACTGACATTTGTTGTGCTGGTGCCGGCAACAGCGTACTGGGTGCTGCACACGGCATCCGGTGCTGCCATGTTGTGGAACCAGGCAAAAAGCGCGAGCGCTGAAGCTGTGGATGCCGCCAGTGTCGACGGTGATCTGGCATCGGGTTTTGTTATTCATGATCTTGCCTACCGTGCAGACGGTACAGACTTGCTGGTACGCCAGCTTGACGTTAGAGCGGGTATCCAATGGTGGCCGGTGTCGGTACAGGTTCGAAGCCTGATTTTACAGGATGTGAGTATTGCTACCCGGACACCCGCAACACCGCCGCCTGAAAGTGACGCGGAAATTGATATTCGCTCCTTACTGGCATCGCTGGACTTGCCTTTTGCGCTGGAAATTCACCACGCGCTAGCGAACAACGTCCGCTTACAGCAAAATGATCTGGCCCCGCAATTGTTACTCGAAACGATCACACTGCGGGCGACACTTGATGACCGACTGGTCATTGAGCAACTGGAACTGAATACGCCCGAAATTGCGCTGGAGGCCAGCGGAAACCTAAGGCTTGAACCGCCGTTTAATCTCGTTGCAGGCCTTGAGGGTCAAATCAATTTGACTGATCAAGACGGGGGTGCCGGTGAGTCATTAGCTCTGGTGCTGGATGTGTCCGGCAATCTGGATAGGTTACAAATCAGCCTGACCAATGATCAATACGCCCTGAATCTGGGGGGTGAGGTGCTAAATCCCCTGTCGGAACCGGTTTGGAGTATCAAGGGCGGGCTGGATGACTTGCAGTGGCCTGCGGGCAATTCTGAGGGTGCTGTGCACGTTTCCGATTTCAGCTTTGTGTCGCAAGGGCGTTTGGCGGATTGGTCTTACTCGATGGAATCGACGGTCGGTTTTGGCGGTTTGCCCACCGTGTATGTCGACGTCTCCGGAACAGGCTCCACTGATGGAGTTAAGGTTAGCCAGGCAGCAGTATCCGGCCCTTCAGTAGAAGCCGGTTTTAATGGTGAGGTTTCCTGGTCACCGGCAATTGAAGCAGGGCTGAATGCACATATTGGACAGTTGGATCTTTCACCGTGGCTGCCGGATTGGCCTGCCGGAGAGTCACTGTCGAGTGCTTTTGAGTTGTCCTGGTCGGATGCCGGGCTAAAAATCACCACTGGCCGTCTGACGCTGGCGGGAACAGACACAGCCATTCATATCGGTGCCGACATAGATCTCGGCAGTAATGAGGTGGCGGCTACGCTCAATTGGGAAAACCTTGCCTGGCCATTGCATCAGGCAAAGGCAGACTTCAGCAGTTCTGCAGGCAAATTAACGGCAAGCGGCAGTATTGACGAGTGGGTGATTAACGGTTCTCTGAACGCCCAGGCCGGGGATTATCCAAAAGGGCACCTTGAGATTCAGGGTAACGGCAGTAGCGAGTCAGCTCAAATCACCCTGCTTAATGGCGCGGTGCTGGGCGGCACGCTGGGCGGCCATGCCACTGTGAACTGGAAAGACGGATTAAGCTGGAATGCCGCGATTAAAAGCGCCGATATTCATCTCGAGCCGTTATTTCCGGAGTGGCCGGGTCAACTTGATGCGGCGCTTAAAGTTGAGGCCGACAGCCGCTCTGATTTAATCCATATGGAAATTCTGTCGCTACAGGGCAGGGTGCGTGATGTTCCCCTGACCGCACATGGAGCGGTCAAGATGGAAGGTGATGAACTGAGATTCAGCGGTGTTGAAATACGCACCGATGAGGCGGTATTGCAACTGGACGGCGATTTTACCGACGCCACAGGCGCTGCAGTGACATTCAGCGGCAATTTACCTTCCAGTCTGTTGCAGGGTGCCCGCGGCAGTGTTGAGTTGGAAGGGCGGTACTCCACCAACCCGCAACACCCCCTGGCACACCTGAAGCTCGAAGCCAGTGAACTTGCATGGGACGGAATGAGTTTAAATACCTTGTCGCTGAACACCGAAGAGTCACGCTCCAGGACTGCTATACCGGCGTTTAAGATGCGTGCGGTGGGGTTTGTTTCGCAAGATACTTTAATTGATGAGTTTTCCCTGTCGTTCATGCCCGTCAACGGGCAGCATCGCTTACAGGCTGAGCTGACCAGTCAGAATGTCGTGATGAACAGTGCGCTGAGCATTGCGTCCGAGGACAGCAATGACCCGTTGAGTGGATCCTGGCACGGTGTATTTGAGGCTCTGGACATCGTTGTGAGCGACGCATACAACTTTGCCCTTGAGAAGCCCGCTTTATTTGACTGGTCTGCGGGAGTCGTGCGTGTGCAGCCTGTCTGTCTGCATGAGGCGCGCGGTGCCGGCATGTGCGTGAGCGGCGAGTACAAAACTTCCGGCGATTGGTCGCTGAGTGCGGACGCGAAGGCCGTCCCACTGAATTATCTGCAGGACATGCTGGATATGGGTGTTCACTTTGAACAACTTCTGGAAGGACACCTGGAGTGGCATCAGTCAGTTGGGCAGGCACCCACCGGCGGGGCGGAGTTCCGCATCACGGCGGGTCGGATTCTCGACCTGGAAGATAACGAGATGTTGGTCGAAACCAATGAAGGTGCGCTTTCATTTGCCCTGCGTAATGGCAACCTGGAAGCTGGTGTTCTCGACCTGGAGTTTCCGGGTGTTGGTTTCGTCGACGTGGATTTCGATGTGTTGGATATCGCTGAGAATGGCGCGCGCATACTCCAGGGCCGTGTCGTCACTCAAATGGATGATATTCACGTGATCGGTCAACTGGCCATGCCGGGTCTCGACCATATTGGTGGCAGGCTGGTTTCAAATATTACGCTCAACGGTCCCCTTGATGATGTTGCTTTTGACGGCGGCTTGAAACTCTCGAATGGGTTTGTTCAATACAATCCGATTGGTTTGAAGTTGGAGGATATTGAATTTGAAGGCCGCATGGAAACACTCGACCGCGGCCACATCGAGGGACAATTTCGGGCTGGAAAAGGGCTGGGTTCCATCAACGGTGATTTTCTCTTTGACGACGTTGAAAATTTGCGGTTGGACCTGGTGTTTTCCGGAGACCAATTGCTACTGGTCAATACCGATGAGCTTAAAATTGAAACAGAGACCAGTCTCAAGCTGGGTTTAAGCCCCCAACGCATGGATATTGATGGCCACATTGCCATACCTCACGCGCGCATATCGCCTTCCAACTTATTGGTAGAGAAGATCAGCGACAGCGAAGACCTGGTTATCGACAGCGCCACCGATGAGAAGGCTGCCGCGGCGAAAGACCCCGCATCGCAAATGCAAGTATACGGCCAGTTAGAGGTATCAGCGGGCGACGATGTGTTTGTGCAGGTTACTGGTATAGAAAGCAGCATCAGCGGTAGCGTGGTGTTCAACTGGAGCGGTCCACCGGTACCCATTGCAGATGGTAGCTACGGGTTGCGCGGTAAAGTAGACCTGTACGGGCCGACCTTGCATATCGCCAATGGCCATATCAACTTTCCCGGAGTGCCCGCCGATAACCCGACGATTAACATCAGGGCAGAGCGCGAGGTATACGGCAATACGCAGATACGCGCCGCGGGTGTTCAGGTAGTCGGAACCGCTAAGCAATCCGCGCTGGAAGCCTACACGGTTCCTATCACCAATGAGGACAGGGCCTGGACCCTGCTGGTTACCGGTACCGATTTTGACCAGAGCCAGGGGGTCGGCGGCTTTGATGTGGGTACCTATATTGCGCCCCGCTTGTATGTCAGTTATGGCATCAGCCTGTTTGAAGATGAAAGCGTGGTCAGTGCGCGCTATGACCTGAAAAAGGGTTTTGGTGTAAAAGTGACATCGGGCCAGCGGGAGGCCGGTGTGGATGTTTCATATACGGTTGATCGCTAAACGGACTGACGGTTTCTCACCGGGTAGGTTGCGCAAAAAAAAACGGACCAGTTGCTGGTCCGTTTTTTTGGTCATGGAGAAAGACCTTTTCTTAACACTATTTTCAGTAAGAATACTTCGCTGAGAACTGAAGACGTGTCAAGTCACCATCAGCACCGCTTTCAAGCTCGCGGTCGGCAACCATAATTTCTGCGCCAAAGTCGAGCTTGGGTTGTGGGCTGTAGATCAGATTGAAATGCATACTGGACATTTTCTTGGTTGCGCCCATGCCGGTCAGGCTGGTGTCATTATCGACCGACAGGTAACCCAGTGTCAGGTTGCTGCGCCACTTCTCATTCCAAAGATGGCGGAATGAGCCGAACACACCGGTTGAGTCGATAGTTTTCAGGCTACCGGTGGAGTCCAGAACAGCGCCATTGGAAATGTTCAGGCCGATATAACGACCCAACGCGCCAGTGCTGGCCATCCAGCGGAAATCATCCTTGTTGCTGAATACAAATTTGCCGGACAAGCTGATGCCGAAGCCGGTAGTGGAGTCATCAATTCCAGTCGCACTGTTTTTATAGGCCATTTGCCGGACCATGCCCGCTGCGGTAAATGTACCCCAGTCGCGCTTCAGGTTATACCGCAGTACGGTATCGGGCACTTTGTTGTCATCTGCAACGATACGACCGCCGCCGCCATAAGGCGTAACGGTTGTTTCCGGGTTTTCAAAGGCCAGCTGCCAGGGGCCGTTGGTGTAACGGATCATGGTCTGCCTGCCGAAAATTGTGGACTCTGCCGGACCTACAAAATCAAGGTTCTCAGGCAGCGCGCCCACATTGAAGAAGGTCATCCAGGTCTGGCCGAACAGCCAGTTGTTATAGGTCGCAAACGCATGCCGAATGCGCGGGCTATAAGAATTGGAGATTCTTTCGTCGCCCTGGCTGGGTAACTGGAAGTCCATTTCAAAAAACGTGCCGAGCTTCGCGCCGTTGTCCAGATTATGGGTGGTTTTGAAGTTGATTCTGGATTCTTTCGCATGGAAGTCCAGATAGCTTTCACCGTGGGTTCCGACAGGAACTACCGCAGGAATGAAGAAATCCCTGCCTGCGCTGCCGGATGACACTGAGCCGCCGCTGAAGTCACTGAAAATAACATCAGTTTTGATGAAACCGCCAAATTTATAGGTATGTTTTGCGGCTTTTTCTTCTTGCGCTTTGTGATGGTCTTCCATCATGGCCACGACTTTAGCCTCAGCGGCTCCTTCTGCGGTAGCCGCAACTGACGCGGTGGACGGCGCAGGTGCAGGTTGATTGTTCATCAGTTGATGAACCAGGTTTTCAAGTTCGGCAATGCGCGCTTCCAGCGCCTCTGTGGTGCTGCCGTCTGCGAGGACGTTCCCCGAGCTGGCGCAGGTTAAAATTGCGGTAATTGACGAGCTCAAAATGAGTTTCTTTAGTGACTTCTGGGCCATGATAGCCTCTCCCATTGGATTGTGTACGCACAGGCATGATGCGAAAGTTCGGTGCGCGAGAGTATTAGTCTTTGGTCTAATGGGTTTGAAGGTGATGCTTTTGTTCGCTTTTTGCCGGCGTTCCTGGTGATGGTCACGACCATAGTCTAATGGGTATTGGCACCACTTGAATGCGAGAATCAGAGACTGGATCAAGCAAGGTTTACTAGCATGGAAAAAATTTATTCAATTCCCGATGATTTAGCGACGAGCGCCTGGGTCAATAAGCAGTCCTACCAATCGATGTACCAGACCTCTGTGGAAGACAACGTTGGTTTCTGGGCCGAACACGGCCAGCGGATCGACTGGATCAAGCCGTTCAGCAAGGTCAAGGATGTCTCTTTTAACAAGGATGACCTGCACATTCGCTGGTACGAGGACGGCACACTGAATGTCTGCGCCAATTGCGTCGACCGGCACCTGGAAGACAAAGCGGATCAGGTGGCAATCATCTGGGAAGGTGATGACCCTGCCATTGACCGCAAAATCACTTATGCCGAACTGTACGACGCTGTTTGCCGTTTTGCCAACGTCCTTAAAGCGCAAGGTGTGCAAAAGGGCGACAGGGTCACTATTTATATGCCTATGATTCCCGAAGCCGCTTTTGCAATGTTGGCTTGCGCGCGCATTGGCGCAGTTCACTCGGTCGTGTTCGGCGGGTTTTCTCCGGACGCACTGGCTGGCCGGATCATCGATTGTGAATCCCGCTTTGTAATCACAGCCGATGAAGGTAGACGTGGTGGCAAGAGGGTTCCATTAAAGACCAATGTTGACAAGGCAGCGGCGATTGAAGGCGTGCCCGGCTTGCTCGAAAAAGTCATTGTAGTGAAGAACACAGGCTCGGATGTCGATTGGGACGAAACTCGGGACCTTTGGCTGCATGACCATTGGAACGAGGTAGACGGTGATTGTGCGCCGGTAGAAATGAGCGCGGAAGATCCATTGTTCATCCTTTATACATCGGGCTCTACAGGACAACCGAAGGGTGTTTTGCATACATCTGGTGGTTATCTGGTTTTCGCCGCGATGACCCATCAATATGTTTTTGATTACCACCCCGGCGATATCTACTGGTGCACCGCCGATGTCGGCTGGGTCACCGGGCATAGTTATATTGTCTATGGTCCTTTGGCCAACGGCGCTACCACGCTGATGTTTGAAGGTGTGCCCAATTACCCGGATGCCAGTCGTTTCTGGCAGGTGTGTGACAAGCACGAGGTTAACATCTGTTATACCGCGCCAACTGCCATCAGGGCATTGATGCGTGAGGGTGATGAACCCGTTAAAAAGACCTCGCGCAAATCACTGCGACTGCTGGGGTCGGTGGGTGAACCCATCAACCCGGAAGCGTGGGAGTGGTACTACCATGTGGTGGGCGATGGCCGTTGCCCCATTGTTGATACCTGGTGGCAAACAGAGACCGGTGGAATTCTGATCACGCCTTTACCCGGCGCAACCGATTTAAAGCCGGGTTCAGCCTCAAAGCCCTTTTTTGGTGTGCAGCCCGCACTGGTTGATGGCGATGGGAATTTCCTTGAAGGGGCGGCCGAGGGCAACCTGATCATTCAGGACAGCTGGCCCGGCCAGATGCGTACCGTATATGGCGACCATAAGCGTTTTGTTGATACCTATTTTTCAACCTTCCCCGGGTATTATTTTACCGGTGATGGTTGCCGGCGCGATGACGATGGCTATTACTGGATAACCGGTCGGGTAGATGATGTATTGAATGTCTCCGGTCACCGCATGGGTACGGCCGAAGTCGAAAGCGCCATGGTGGCGCACCCTGCTGTTTCCGAAGCGGCGGTTGTTGGGTATCCCCACGATATTAAAGGCCAGGGAATTTATGTTTATGTCACCACCCTGGCGGGTGTGGAAACCACTGAAGAACTGCGCAACGAACTGCGTCAATGGGTGAGAAAAGAAATTGGTCCGATTGCATCACCAGACCTGATACAGTGGGCACCAAGTTTACCCAAAACACGTTCAGGTAAAATAATGCGCAGAATTTTACGTAAAATTGCGGCCAATGAATATTCCAATCTTGGTGACACTTCAACACTGGCGGAACCTGCCGTTGTGGATGATCTGGTCAAAGGCAGAATGAATCGTTAATGGCGAATCGGCTGATTGCATTGCAGGTTGAAACGGTGATCGTCGCTGACGATCACCCGCTGTTCCGTACAGCCATTAAAGAAGCACTGCAGGAAAGTCAGGGTAAAACCACTTTTCTGGAGGCCAATTCATTCGAGACACTCCAGAAGTTGGTTGAGGTTAATACCGATGTCGACCTTGTGCTGCTCGATCTGCACATGCCGGGTATTAGTGGTTTTGCTGGTTTGGTATATCTGTGTAAACGCTACCCCAGTGTTCCGGTTGTAATCATTTCGGCCAACGAAGATCCGTTGGTGATCCGTCGCGCCCTTGATCACGGAGCAGCGGGGTTTATTCCCAAATCTTCCAGTATCAAAGTCATCACCGAGGCCATCAACAGCATCCTGATGGGCGAAATCTGGGCGCCGGTGTCGACGCAGGCCAATTTGCCCGGAAGTAATGTGTCCGAACTGGCCCTTGCCGAGCGCATGGCCCAGTTGACACCGCAACAGTTCAAAGTGTTGATGATGGTTTCACGGGGGTTGTTGAATAAGCAGATTGCCTACGATATGGGTATTTCTGAAGCGACGGTCAAAGCGCACGTAACGGCAATCATGAACAAGCTTGGAGTCAGCAACAGAACGCAGGCAGTGTTGGCGGCAAGCAGGCTGGATGTAACGTCGCCCGACTTGTAGTTAATCACCCGGTTGCTTTTTCAGCATATTATTCATGAGCGCGCGTAGCGCTGCAGGCCTGATGGGTTTGCGCAATAACCCATAACCTCTTTTTCTGACAACTTCTTCAAGGTCATTGGACCGGTCTGCTGTAATGACAATTGCAGGCAAGTTGGTACCCAATATGTTATCCAGATGTTCGATGACACTCAGGCCATCACTCTGGTCGCTGAGATGGTAGTCCAGTAATACGAAATCGGGTGTGCCGTGCATCAAAACCTGTTGAGCGGCCTGTGCCTGTGTCTCGGCGAGCATGACAGTCGCGCAACCCCAACGGTCCAGCAACATATTCATGGCTTCGAGTATGTCCGGTTCATTATCCACACACAATACGACGAGGTCGTTGAATCCGCTGAACTCAGTGCCTGGCTCAGGCGGGGCTTCTATGTGTTTGGCGTCCACGTGCGTCGCCAAGGGTACGACGACCGAAAAACAACTGCCGTGTCCGGTTTTTGAGCTGACGTCAATGTCGTGCCCTAACATCCTTGCGATCCGGTCGCAGATGGCAAGACCCAATCCCAGGCCTTTTTCATCCAGACGCTGGGCATAGTCAAGACGATGAAACTCCTTGAATATGGATTTCACTTCCGACTTGTCTATACCGACACCAGTGTCCCATACGCTAATTTTTAACTGGTTATCTCTGATGCGGCAGCCCACCAGCACACCGCCGGTTTCGGTGTAATGGATGGCATTGGCAATAAAGTTTTGCAGGATTCGATACAGCAGGTTCTGATCACTGTAGATCACATGGTTTGAAGGACGAACCCGCAGCTTGAGGTTATGCTGGGCGGCCAGAGGTTTGAAGCGTCTGCGCAGTTGTTCGAATAACTCCGGAACACTGATTGCCTCGGGTTTCGGGTCGTACATGCCCGAGTCCAGTTTGGAAATATCCAGCAGGGCGCTCAATAATTGTTCAGATGCTTTCAGGCTGCGGTCGATGCGTTTTACCAGGTGAGATTGCTCATCGTCAGAGCCTTCCTGTTGTTGACGTAAAATGGAAATGAACAGACTGGCTGCATTCATGGGCTGCAATAGATCGTGGCTGGCCGCAGCAAGAAAGCGGGTTTTGCTCTGGTTGGCCTCTTCAGCTACTTGTTTGGCCTCTTCCAGTTGTTTAATGGCCGCACTCAGCTCAAAAGTCCTTTGCTGAACCCGTTGCTCAAGCGTCTCATTGACCAACTGCAGTTTGTGTTCTATATCCTTGAAGTGAGTAATGTCGTTGAATGTCGTGACATAGCCGCCCCCGGGCATGGGGTTGCCGCGTATTTCAAGCACTTTACCGCCAAGCCACTGGCGTTCGTAGCGGTATTCCTGGCCGCCGCGCAAATGGTCCAGACGTTTTTTGATTTCGCTTTTGTGATCGCCTATCAAGCCCCTTTCTGCGTTCATCTGAATAAGGTCTGCGATCGGTTTGCCAATATGAAGCGTGCCCGCCGGGTAATCCATCAATTCTACATAGCGGCGGTTCCAACCTACCAGGCGCAAGCCCTGATCGATGACGCTGACACCCTGCGACATATTGTCGAGGGTTGATTCCAGTAACTCACGATTGAATTGGACGGCTTGTGATGTCCGGTCCAGCAACTCCATGACGGCCTCGGGACCGAGACCTCTGCGATGCAGTGCAGTGCTCAATACGGTTCTTGCCGATGCGGAACCGATGGATCCGGCCAGCAAGCGTTCGCCGAACTGGATGGTGTCCGGTGTTGCCAACGCATCGGGTTGCAATTGGGGTAATCCCAGGTGCCTGGATAACGCCCTGCGAGTTTTTCTGGAGCCGAGAAATCGCCCGATAGTAGCTTCCAGTTCTTGCAGGGTGATCAGCCCGTTGTAATTGTTCGCCGGTGTGTCTTTGGCAAGGGGTTGCTCTTTATCCGGCTTGATTAGGGAAACGATGATGATGCCGGTGGCATTCATGAGCAGCGAAAAGGCGGTGCCGTAATTGAAACTCATGGACGGGAGCATGGCGAGTATCTGTTCCAGCCAGCCAGTTGTGGTGAACGATGGCAGCAATAACCAGATGACCCAGCTGGTAACGCCCAGTGAGAGCCCCCAAATCGCACCCAGACGACTCGCCCCGCGCCAATAGATGCCGATCAGCATTGCGGGGGCAAACTGTGCTGCCGCCGAGAATGCCAGCAAACCGATGGATGCCAAGGGAACGCCGACATCAATAGCGTGGTAATAGGCATAGGCGGCGAGGGCGAGCAGCAGGATTGATATTCTGCGCACCAGTAGCAGTGTCTGGGATAAATCGCGCTTGCCATTATGTTTGGGCAGGCCGGTGCGGAGCAGCAGCGGCATGACAATGTCGTTACTGATCATAATGGCGAGCGCAACCGTTGAAACAATAACCATACCCGTGGCAGCGGAAAAGCCGCCAAGAAAGGCCAGTACTGTCAGCACTGGCTTGTCAAAAGCCAGCGGCAGCGATAAAACATAGGTGTCCGGGTTGACGTTCTGTCCCGCGAATTGTGTGAGTCCGGCCAGCGCAATGGGAATCACGAGAACCGCAAATATAATCAGGTATATCGGGAAAACCCACCGGGCGATGCGCAAGTCGGTCATGTCCCGAAATTCCACGATTGCCACATGAAACTGCCGCGGCAGACACAGGATGGCGCACATTGCCAGCATCAACTGGATGCCAAAACCCTCCGGTAGTTTCCATGGTGTAAACAGGCGCTGATACTCATCGTTTTCCCGAATGGTTTGGGCCACGCTGTCCAGACCGTCAAAAATACCGAATATTGCGAATAAACCAATAGCGACAAAGGCCAGTAACTTGATCACCGACTCGAAGGCAATGGCCCACATCAGGCCACGCTGATGTTCGCTGGCGTCAAGGTTGCGGGTGCCGAAGACCATCGCAAAAGCGGCCAGCGTCAGCGCGAGATAGAGGGCCAGATTTTTGGGCAGATCCGAATTGGTTCCAGTGGCGCTGCTGATGGTTTCTATACCCGTGGTAATGCCCTTGAGCTGCAGGGCGATATAGGGCACAGCACCAATAACAGCGGCACAGGTTACCAACACGGCAACGGTATGGCTGCGTCCGTATCGATAGGCGATAAAGTCTGCAATGGATGTGATGCGTTGGGCTCTGCTGGTTATCGCAATACGCCGCAGCACATCGAAGCCCAACAGCATTAACAAGGCTGGTCCGAGGTAGATGGGCAAAAAGCCCCAGCCTGTTGAAGCCGCGCTGCCTACCGCCCCATAGAAAGTCCACGAAGTGCAGTAGACCGCCAATGATAGCGAGTAAATAACGGCCTTGAGTCTACGCCGGTCGCGACCAATACGTTGCCTGTCGCCGTACCACGCAATGGCAAACAGTATGCCCATATAGGCAAGAACAATTAAGGTTAGTTTCCAGGGGTTAAGCATATCCCGCGCACTTTTTTTGTTGGTATTGCAACGGATGATCCTTAGCTAGAACGTTCTCTACGACTAAAGTAGGAGCGTTATCAGGATACCTTCAACGTAACATAGCAATTGCAATTTTACCATCAGAGAGAGACAGCCCATGAGTGATCAAAACAGCAGACAAGCTTATTGGACAGCAAACCTGAAGCTAGTGGCTTTGTGCCTGAGCATCTGGTTCGTTGTGTCATACCTTTTTGGAATTATCCTTCTTGACCAGTTAAACGCCATTAGCATCGGCGGATACAAACTGGGCTTCTGGTTCGCCCAGCAAGGTTCAATATACGTCTTTGTTGCCCTGATATTTTTCTACGCCAATCGCATGAATAAACTTGATAAAAAATTCAATGTGCATGAAGACTAACGGAGACGGATGATGGATCTTAAAACACTAACATATATAGTCGTCGGCGCCACGTTCGCGCTGTACATTGGAATTGCAATTTGGGCTCGCGCCTCCACTACCAAAGAGTTTTATGTGGCGGGAACCGGTGTTCACCCCATCGCCAATGGTATGGCCACTGCAGCTGACTGGATGTCGGCGGCATCTTTCATTTCCATGGCGGGTTTGATCGCCTTTCTCGGTTACGACGCATCGGTTTACCTGATGGGCTGGACCGGCGGTTACGTGCTGCTTGCTCTTTGTCTTGCGCCTTACTTGCGCAAATTCGGCAAGTTTACGGTGCCTGAGTTTATCGGTGATCGTTATTATTCAAAAGCTGCGCGCTTGGTGGCTGTCATTTGCCTGGTCGTGGCCTCAATTACCTATGTAATTGGCCAGATGAAAGGCGTCGGTGTTGCATTTGGACGTTTTCTTGAAGTGCCGTTCGAAGTCGGCGTTGGCGTAGGTATGGCCATCGTGTTTATTTACGCGGTATTAGGTGGCATGAAAGGCATTACCTACACCCAGATCGCACAGTACTGTGTGCTGATTTTTGCCTACACGGTTCCAGCAATTTTCATTGCACTGAACCTGACCGGCAACCCGATTCCTCAGTTGGGTCTTGGCAGCACAATGACAGATGGCTCAGGTATGGCCATGCTCGACAAACTGGATATGGTGGTAACCGACCTTGGTTTTGCGGCCTATACGGCGCAGAAAGGGTCGACGCTCAATATCTTCCTGTTGACCATGTCGCTGATGATCGGAACCGCAGGGTTGCCACACGTTATTGTGCGCTTCTTCACGGTACCTAAAGTATCGGATGCACGTGTATCAGCCGGTTGGGCCCTGGTATTTATCGCTATCCTTTACACCACAGCCCCGGCTGTTGGCGCAATGGCACGCTTGAACCTGATGAATACTATTCAATCGGGTGAAGTGGGTGCGGTAGACGGCAACATGGTTTATGAGCAACGCCCCGCCTGGTTCAAAAACTGGGAAATTACCGGTCTGTTGAAATTCGAAGACAAGAATGGTGATGGCCGCGTTCAGTACTACAATGACAAGAACGAAGAGTTTGCCGCGAAAGCCGCGAGTTTTGGCTGGAAAGGTAACGAGATGGTCAAGGTTGACCGCGACATCATGGTTCTGGCCAATCCTGAAATTGCCAAACTGCCAAACTGGGTAATCGCCCTGGTGGCAGCCGGTGGTCTCGCTGCGGCGCTATCAACTGCTGCCGGCTTGTTACTGGCGATATCTTCGGCGATATCACATGACGTACTGAAAGGTATGATTGCGCCGGATATTTCCGAGAAGAAAGAGCTGTTGGCCAGCCGTCTGGCTATGGCAGGTGCCATCGTTGTGGCAGGTTATCTGGGTATGAATCCGCCCGGGTTTGCGGCGCAAGTGGTCGCTCTCGCATTCGGTCTGGCAGCGTCCTCGTTGTTCCCGGCACTGATGATGGGTATCTTCAACAAGAAGATGAACCGCGCTGGTGCGATTGTCGGTATGTTAACGGGTCTGTTGTCCACGCTGATTTATATTTTCTGGTTCAAAGGCTGGTTCTTCGTGCCTGGTACCGAGATGATGGCCAATACAGCTGACAACTGGTTCATGGGTATTTCGCCTGAAGCATTTGGTGCGGTTGGTGCGTTGCTTAACTTTACAGCAGCAACGATCGTTTCCAAGTTCACGGCGCCGCCTCCAGAGCACATTCAGCATTTGGTGGAAGACATCCGTGTTCCCATCGGTTCTGGTGAAGCAACCAGTCATTAAAGGTTGGGGTGAGTGAGGAAAGGGTCAGCATTTTCGCTGACCCTTTTTCTTTTGCAGCCATTAGTCTTAGAATCAAACCATGCCTAAAAACTTTCACGATGTCAGTTACGCAGTAGAGTTCCTGCATACGGTACAGCCATTCAACTCGATGGAAGCTGCGGATTTACACAAGCTCACCCGAAAGCTGGAAGCTGTCTATTACCCGCAAGATAAAGCTGTTTTTTCATCCCGACCGGCGCCCGGTCTAGCGATCATACGCAAGGGTGCTGTGCGTCTTTTGAACGAAGATCACAAATTTCTGGAAAAGCGTTCGGAAGGCGAGGTATTTGGACATCCGATCTATTTTCATGGCGAGCTGAAAGACTACATGGCAGAGGCTGAAGAGGACTGCCTGTTGTGGCACTTGAGCCGCAAAGATTTTGAACAGTTGTGCATTAAACACCCGCTTATAGCTGAGTATTTCAGCAGTCATTTGAAGTCGAGATTAAGCGCCGCAGCACAGGTATACCACACTGTTACCCAGGTTCGTGATCTGCTCAAGCGCGACCCCGTGGTGGTGAACCACGATGTGAGTATCAGGGTAGCTGCTCAGCAAATGAGTGAGGAAAATGTTTCCAGTATTCTCATTGTAAAAGATGGCGAGTTGTGTGGAATTGTTACGGACAAAGATTTGCGGCAGAGGGTGCTGGTCGAGGGGTTGGAGACTGGTTTGCCGATTAGCCTGGTCATGACGCCGAACCCGATGAGCATCGCGGTGGATGCAGATGTGGATACGGCATTGCTGATCATGATGCGGCAAAATTATCATCACCTGCCCATCGTGGATGGGCGGATTCCACTGGGGTTGGTGACAGCAGGGGACATTCTTCGCGCCCAGTCGGAACATCCCCTGAGGATCGTGCGTGATATTCACAAACAGAAAACCCTGGGCGGTTTGTTGGTACTGAGCCGGCACATGCCGTCGCTGTTTGAGCGCATGGTCAATCTTGGCCGCGGTGTAGAGCAGATCGGCCGCATGGTGACGCATATCACCGACGCCTTCACAGTTCGTTTGATTCAGCTTGCTGAGAAACAGCTGGGATTGCCCCCCATGGCTTTTGCCTGGGTCGTTTTTGGTTCCCAGGCGCGTGAGGAGCAGACGGCGAGAACCGATCAGGATAACGGTCTTATTCTAGAGCGCGATCCCAACGAAGATGAAAGTCTGTATTTTGCGAAACTTGCAGAACTTGTCTGCGATGGACTGGACCAGTTGGGCTATGTGTATTGTCCCGGCGAGGTGATGGCACTCAATATCAAGTGGCGTGTCTCACTGGAAAAGTGGAAGCGCTATTTCGTCGGTTGGGTCGATGAGCCGAAGCCAAAATCGGTCATGCACAGCAGTATTTTTTTCGACATACGCTGTGTGTATGGTGAGAACGCGTTGGTGGATGATCTCCAGACTTTTGCCAGCAAGCGAGCCCGGGAAAATCGTATTTTCCGAAGGTTTATGGCTGCTAATGCCCTGAGTAAAAAACCACCGCTAGGGTTTTTCCGCCGCTTTGTACAGGAAGATGATGGATCGCAGAGCGAGGGTCTGAATCTCAAACACCGTGGCATCGTGCCCATTACTGATCTGGTCAGAATCCGCGCGCTTGAAGCTGGCATTTCTGAGGCCAATACTTTCAGTCGGATTGATCTCGCGGTTGAGGCAGGGGTTATGAATGAGAAAGACGCGAGCAGTCTGCGGGACGCCCTGATCCTGATAAACAGGATACGTATCAATCACCAGTCTGCCCAAATGGCTGCAGGTAACAAGCCGACAAATTTTGTTCCGCCGGAGCAGCTCTCACCTTTGATGCGGCGTAACCTCAAAGCAGCTTTCATGTTGGTCATAGAGGCTCAGGCGGCCTTGGCGCTCAGGTACCAGGTGCACTGATGTTCGGACAATGGCGCTTGCGCAGACGGTGTCGGGCGCTGGCCAAAAGCTGCGGCGAAATTGTGCTTAAACAGTATCTTCAAGACTGCGCTTCAATACATATTGACAAGCTTGCCAACACACCACTGATCGCCGTCGATCTTGAGTTGACCGGTTTGGATGCCAGACAGAATCAGATTATTGCCATTGGTTGGACCCATATCGACAATGGCCGAATACGCTTGGGCTCCAACCGGCATATCCTTGTCAATGCAGAGCAATCGGTCGGCCGTAGTGCTGCAATTCATGAGCTTTTGGATAGTGATGTGGCTTTGGGTGTGCCATTGGAGGCAGGTTTGCGGGCGCTGTTCGAGGCCGCGCGCGGACGTGTCTGGTTGTTTCATCACGCCAGCCTGGATGTGGCCTTTCTGCGCCAGGCCTGTCTTGCTTGGGCAGGTTTCGCGCCACCGTTCATGGTACTGGATACCATGCATATGGAATTGGCGATCAGGAAGCGGAAGAATTTGCCTGTACAGCATGGTGAGTTGCAGTTGGGCAGTCTTCGTGCCAGTTATAACCTGCCGCGCTATACCGCACACAACGCCCTGATAGATGCTTGCGCAACGGCGGAGTTGATGCTGGCAATTTCAGCAAAACTGGATGGTGCGGAATCCCTGCGCCTGCGGCCTCACACAAGGTGCGTATAACGACACCCCGCACTAAAGTCGAATACTGGACACACGCTGCCGGGTCTTAAAATACCCGGATACCCATGCTGTAAACCTCACAGGACAGACTGACCATGGACTATCAATCACTTTATCGTTACTCATTGGACAAGCCGGAAGAGTTTTGGGCTGATGCGGCCGCCGACCTTGTTTGGAGCAAGCCGTACGACAAGGTTCTGAGTGATTCGGATGCGCCTTTTTATGAATGGTTTGAAGGCGGTGAGATCAACACCTGTTATAACGCACTGGACCGGCACTGCGAAGACGGTAGGACAGAGCAGGCCGCGTTGATTTATGACAGTCCCGTAACCGGTCAGATTCGAACTTACAGTTATGGCGAGTTGCGGGATGAGGTGTCACTGTTTGCAAACGCGCTGCAGCTCAATGGCGTCAACAAGGGTGACCGTGTCATCGTTTATATGCCCATGATTCCGGAAGCCGTGATCGCGATGTTGGCCTGCGCGCGGATCGGCGCGATTCATTCGGTGGTTTTTGGTGGTTTTGCGGCCAAAGAGTTGGCTGCCAGGGTGCTGGATGCCAGCCCCAAACTTGTGATCAGTGCAAGTTGCGGGGTTGAGGGCAAAAAAATCATTCCTTACCTGCCGTTGCTCGACAAGGCGTTGGAATTAGCAGGTGTTGAGGACCTGCCGAGGATTTTGGTTTCCAGACCAGAGCTACCAATAGAAAACCCACATCCCGCAGCGATACTTTGGGAAGACGCCGTTGCCAACGCTGAGCCTGTTGATTGTGTTCCGGTTAGCGCTACTGACCCGCTTTACATCCTTTATACCTCGGGTACGACAGGTGAACCAAAGGGTGTCGTTCGCCCCAATGGCGGTCACGCGGTTGCTTTAAAATGGAGCATGAAACACATCTACAATGTTGAACCCGGTGATGTGTATTGGGCCGCGTCAGACATTGGCTGGGTGGTGGGGCATTCCTATATTGTTTATGCGCCCCTGCTGCAGGGGTGCACTACCATTCTTTACGAAGGTAAACCAATTGGCACACCCGATGCCGGGGCTTTTTGGCGTCTGATTGAACAACATGGGGTTAATTGCCTGTTTACCGCGCCGACGGCTTTTCGGGCCATTCGCCGCGAGGACCCGACCGGGGCGTTATTGAAAAAGTACGACATCAGCAGCCTCAGAACCTTGTTTTTGGCGGGTGAGCGTTGTGACCCTGATACATTGAACTGGGCCGAAACCCAGCTCAATATTCCGGTCATTGACCACTGGTGGCAAACCGAGAGTGGCTGGCCCATGGCCGCTAACCCGATGGGCATTGAGCAATTCGAGGTGAAGGCGGGCTCCCCCACGGTCGCCGTGCCCGGATATGACATCAGAATACTTAATGACGAAGGTGTTGAAGTGCCACGGGGGCAGTCTGGCTACATTATGGTCAAACTGCCGTTGCCGCCGGGAACTCTGCCCACGCTGTGGGGCAACCAGCAGCGTTATTATGATGCTTACCTTTCCCGTTTTGAAGGTTACTACCTGACCGGTGATGCCGGGATTATGGACGAGCAGGGTTACCTGTGGGTGATGAGTCGTATCGATGACGTCATCAATGTGGCAGGCCACCGTTTGTCTACTGGCGTGCTGGAAGAAGCCCTCGCTTCAAACCCTGACGTGGCAGAGTGCGCCGTGATTGGAGTTGCCGACAAACTGAAAGGCGAAATGCCGCTTGGCTTTGTTGTTTTGAACAGCGGGGTAAATGTTGATGAGCAGGTGCTGAAAAAAAGCTTGATTGACGCGGTGCGCTCTCAGGTAGGGGCTATCGCAACACCAAGGGACATTCATGTTGTGGCGCGCCTGCCAAAGACCCGTTCAGGCAAAATTCTGCGGGGTACGATGCGTATGATTGCTGACGGCAAGGCTTACAAGATGCCGGCCACTATTGAGGACCCGTCAGTGTTGGACGAAATTGGCGATGCTCTGGAGGTTGCGAAATAACGCGGTGGTTTGCCACCCGGGATGCGGCGTCTGACTTTTTTGGTCGGGGTGGCGAGATTTGAACTCACGACCTCTAGTCCCCCAGACTAGCGCGCTAACCAACTGCGCCACACCCCGAATATTTTAAGTTCCAAAATCCAAAAAACAAATTCCAGAACAAACCCCAAATTACAAAATGTTAAATTAACTCAGCACCCAACACCCAACACATAGAACTTATTTTGGGTTTGCAAAGATAACTCTTTTCAGCATAAATTAAAAAGCATCTAAAATAATT
>UPTN01000147.1_pt1 | contig 38931 bp, 37 predicted proteins | sample 2160111 | NCBI WGS metagenome assembly UPTN01 (sample SAMN06265058, study PRJEB28932) | marine metagenome | isolation source: Columbia River Estuary | place: USA:Columbia River Estuary, USA | collected 2014-05-05
GTGTTTACGATCGATGAAGTCGTCCACCATGCCCGATTGCAATGGACCGGGACGGAACAACGCCACCAGCGCCACGATTTCATCGAACCGGTCAGGCTGCAGGCGCTTGATCAGGTCCTTCATGCCGCGGGATTCAAGCTGGAACACCGCGGTGGTTTCACAGCGCTTCAGCAGGTCAAAGGTCTTTTCATCATCGTAGCGAATACCATCCAGTGTCACCGGCTCCTCGCCCGCCACCTTGCGCTTGCGATTTATCGCCTTGAGAGCCCAGTCGATGATGGTGAGGGTCCGAAGACCCAGGAAATCGAATTTAACCAGGCCGACCTTTTCAACGTCATCCTTGTCGTACTGACTGACGACGTTGGTTCCGCCCTCTTCACAATAAAGCGGTACGAAGTCCGTCAGTGGCCCGGGCGCGATGACCACGCCGCCGGCGTGCTTACCCGCATTTCGGGACAGGCCTTCCAGGGACCTGGCCAGGTCTATCAAGGTCTGGACATCTTCCTCATTCTCGTAGGCCGTGCGCAGCTCATCTTCCTGGGCCAGCGCCTTTTCCAGGGTAATGCCGATTTCAAAAGGAAGCAGCTTGGCAATACGGTCAACGAATCCATAGGGATGGCCCAGCACCCGTCCCACGTCGCGCACCACCGCCTTGGCAGCCATGGTGCCAAAGGTGATGATCTGGGAAACCTGGTCCCTGCCATAACGCTCGGCCACGTAATCGATAACCCGATCCCGGCCTTCCATGCAGAAGTCGACATCAAAGTCAGGCATGGACACACGTTCCGGATTAAGGAAACGTTCGAAAAGCAGTTCATGCTCAAGGGGGTCAAGATCAGTAATGCCCAGCACCCAGGCAACCAGGGAACCGGCACCGGAACCACGACCCGGACCGACCGGCACGTCGTTTTCTTTTGCCCAGCGAATGAAGTCCGCGACGATCAGGAAGTAGCCAGGAAAACCCATGCCTTCGATCACGCCCAGCTCGATGGCCAGGCGCTCCTTGTAGCCGGGAATGTCGGCTTCGGGGATATTCCGTAATCGGATTTTCTCGGCCAGGCCCTGCTCACTGGCCTCGGCAAGCCAGGAGGCGGTGGTATAGCCATCAGGCACTTCAAACTCGGGAAGTACGCTATGCCCCAATTCCATGGTCAGGTTGCATCGCCTGGCAATCTCGACCGTGTTGGCAAGAGCCTCGGGAAGATCCTCGAATAGCTCCGCCATCTCCTCGGCGCTACGCAGGTATTGCTGGGTGGAGTATTCCCTGGGTCTGCCCGGATCAGTCAGCGCATGACCACCGTGAATGCAAACCCTGGCCTCGTGGGACTCGAACTCTTCCTGGTCCAGGAAGCGAACGTCATTGGTCGCCACCAGCGGTATATCCATTTTCGAGGCCAACGCCACAGCCGCGTGCAGGTATGTTTCATCCCCTTCCCTACCGGTACGCTGGACCTCCATGTAGAACCGACCCGGGAACAACCCTGACCAAAATTCCACGGCCTGGCGGGCATCGCTTTCGCGCCTGGCCAGCAAGGCTCGGCCAACGTCTCCGCGCTTGCCACCGGAAAGCATGATCAGTCCTTCGGTCATGCCCTGGAACCATTCCCTCTCAAGCATGGGAACGCCGTGATGCTGTCCATGCAGGTAGGCCTGGGTCAGCAGTCGGGAAAGATTTCGATAACCGTTTTCATAATCCTGGCATAGAAGGATGACCCGGCTGGGCTTGCCCGGATCCTCAGGCTCATTCAACAGCAGGTCGGCGCCGATAATCGGCTTTACGCCCTTCTTGCGAGCAGCCTGGTAAAACTTCACCAATCCGAATAAATCGTTCTGATCTGTCATGGCCAGGGCAGGCATGCCCATTTCCGCCGCCCTTTGCATCAGGGCGGGAATACGCACCACGCTGTCAGCCAGGGAAAACTCGGTATGCAGACTCAAATGGACAAAAGACGAATTCATCCCTTGCCTCCGAAAAAGGCACTCACTGGGGAGAAGGTTCGGCGGTGTATCGGGCTGGGCCCGATTTGCTCCAGGCACTTGCGATGAGCCGCCGTGGGATAGCCTTTGTGGCCTGCGAAACCATAACCGGGATACACCACGTCCAACCCTTTCATCATCCTGTCCCGAGTTACCTTGGCAAGAATAGAGGCGGCACTGATCTCGGGCACCAGGGCATCGCCACCAACAATGGCCTCTATGGTACAGGACAGTCCGGTACCTGCCAGTGACGGACAACGATTTCCGTCCACCTGCACATGGTCCGGCATCACCGCCAGTCCCAGTAAACTTCGGCGCATGGCCAGCATTGTGGCGTGCAGGATATTGAGCGAGTCAATTTCATCCGCATCCGACCAGGCGACAGCCCAGGCCAGGGAGCGAGCCTTGACCTGTGGAAACAGCTTTTCCCGCCTGGCCTCGCTTAGTTTTTTCGAATCGGCCAGTCCGGCAATCGGATCCTGGGGATTCAATATCACCGCTGCAGCCACCACCGGACCCGCAAGGGGACCCCTGCCCGCCTCGTCGACACCGGCCATCAAATTACTATGGAAAAAATTCAGGCTGCCCTGAGTCGTCATTCGCCCACCTGCTCCACTGGCTCCCGACCCAGGAGTTCCAACACAGCCCTGGCTGCGGTGCTCGCGGCATCCTGTCGCAGAGCCCGGTGCATGGCTTCAAACGCCTCGACCTGCTCCTTGCGCCGCGCCGGATCTTCAAGCAGCCCCAGGACCTCGTTGCCCAGTGTTTCCGGGTTCACCGCATCCATGATGTGTTCAGGCACCACTGGTGGTGAATGCAAAAGATTTGGTAACGAATAATGCTTGAGATGCAGACCAAGAAATGTCTCGGCCAGCCACTTGGTTATCTTGGAGATTCGGTAGGCCATGACCATGGGTCGCTTTACCAGCGCGGTTTCCAGCGCGGCGGTGCCTGAGGCCAACAACACCACGTCCGCTGCAGCCATACACGCCTGGGGCTGTCCATCCACCAGGGTCACCGGGACACCCGGGGCTGCCTGGGCCAGGGCCGCCTCGAACGCCTGGCGCACTGCCGGGCCGGCCATGGGAGAAACGAACACCAGGTCGGGTCGGCGACTGGCAAGCCAATTTATGGTTCCCGCGAAATCCTCGCCCAAGCGCTTGAGTTCACCCCGTCGACTCCCAGGCAATACCGCCACCACCTGGCCGGTTTCGGGCAAGCCCAGGCGTCGCCGGTGCTCGCCCCTGTCCAGTGCCAGGGGTATCTCGTCTGCCAGGGGGTGACCAACGAACGCCGCAGGCACCCCATGCTGGTCGTAAAAGGCTTTCTCAAAAGGCAGCAGACACAACACCAGGTCCGTGGAACGACCGATCTTGTGAACCCGCTTCTGGCGCCAGGCCCACACCGAGGGACTGACGAAATGTACTGTCTTGATGCCTTTGCGACGCAACTTGCGTTCCAGGCCAAGATTAAAGTCCGGTGCATCAACACCGATAACCACATCAGGAGGATTATCGCGCCAGCGCTTGACCAGGCCCCGCCGAAGCTTGAGCAGCCGCGGCAATTCACCGAACACCTCGACGATGCCCATCACCGCCAGTTCATCCGAATCATGGAGGCAGTGACAGCCGGCTTCACGCATCAGCGGCCCGCCCACTCCTTCCACCTGGAGCCCGGGCACCATCCGCTTTAAAGCCTTGATCAGGGCTGCCCCCAGCAAATCACCGGAAGCCTCGCCAGCGACAATAGCTAGACGCATGTGTCAGAGATCTCCCAAGTAAAAGGGGGCGCAAACACCCGGGCTAATAGATACCCAAAGACGCACCGGGGCGTCAGCGAATAATACTGCGTCGAGACTCGTGAGTCAGGAAGTTCAGGAATATCTCCAGTTCTGGCTGGGTTTGGGCAAGCCGGGCGATCTCATCCGTGGCCTCTTGCAGGCGCATCCCCGAGCGGTAAAGCACACGGTATGCATTACGAATGTTACGCAGTTGCTCTTTTTCAAAGCCACGGCGCTTAAGCCCTTCAAGGTTGATACCCTTCGGCTCGCCGGGGTTTCCGGAAATGGTGATGTACGGGGGCACATCCCGATTGATACCTGAGTACATACCCAGGAACGCGTAATCACCCACGGAACAGAACTGGTGGGCTCCAACAAAGCCCCCGAATATCACGTGATTCCCCACGTGTACGTGGCCCGCCAGAGTCGCATTATTGGCGAGAATCACGTCATTACCAACCGTGCAGTCATGGGCAATATGCACATAGGCCATGATCCAGTTGTCATCACCCAGGCGCGTCGCACCTTGGTCCTGGGCAGTACCACGATTGATCGTGCAATATTCGCGAATCGTATTGCCATCACCAATTTCCAGCCTGGTTTCCTCGCCCGCATACTTCTTGTCCTGGGGCTCGTCACCAATGGAGGAAAACTGGAAAATTCTGTTCTTCTCGCCAATAACGGTGGGACCCTTGATCACCACGTGTGAAGCGATCTCAGTTCCGGTTCCGATCCGCACACCATCACCAATCACGCTATACGGACCAATGGTCACGCCATCGGCAATCTCTGCGCCGGAATCAATAATTGCGGTGGGATGTATGTTGCTCATTGTCCTGGTGCCACCATCAGTTCAGCCGTGGCCACTATTTGCCCGTCAACCTCGGCTGTCGCGCTGAATTTCCAAATCGTTCTGATGCGTCTTTTGAACTCGACCTTCAGGACAAGCTGATCTCCCGGGGACACCGGCTTCTTGAAGCGTGCCTGGTCTATGCCCACGAACACGAATACCTGACCACTACCCGGGGCCTCACCCACGGTCTCAAAGGCCAGCAGGCCACAAGCCTGGGCCATGGCTTCCACCACCAGCACACCGGGCATGATAGGACGCCCCGGAAAATGTCCCTGGAAAAAAGGCTCGTTGATCGTGACGTTCTTGATAGCCGTCAGACATTTTCCCGGTTCGCAGGAAATGACTTTATCCACCAACAGGAACGGGTAGCGGTGGGGCAACAGGTCGAGTACCCCCTGAATATCGATTGACGTCTCACTCATGATTCTTGTTCCGGCTCAGCGGATCCCTTTGCGAGTTTTTTAACCGTACGTGCTAACTGATTCAAATCACGGAAGCGCGCGCTGTTTCGACGCCAGTTTCGCGCCTCGTCCATGGGCAGTGCGCCCGAATAAACGCCACCTTCCTGGGTGATTGAATGATTTACAAGGGTGCGCGCGGTAATCGTGACGCCATCAGCAATTGTCAGATGCCCGGCAATCCCGACATCGCCCGCTATCAGGCAGTTCTTTCCAACACGGGTACTGCCGGCAATCATAGCGCAGCCTGCCAATGCCGTGTGGGCACCAATATGAACGTTATGCCCGATCTGGATCTGGTTATCCAAACGGACATCATCTTCCAGGACAGTGTCTTCCAGCGCGCCGCGATCAACCGTGGTGTTTGAACCTATTTCCACGTCGTTGCCCAGCCGGACACTGCCCAACTGGGGCACCTTCACCCAGCCGTCCGAATCCGGGGCCAGGCCGAAACCGTCGCCACCAATAACCGAGCCAGGATGGAGGATGCAGCGCTGACCAACCGACACCCGCTTGCCCAGGTAAACCCGGCCGACAAGGTGACTGTCTGCACCAACCCTGGCGCCGGCCTCAACGATTGAACCTGGACCTATCACCACCCGGTCACCAATCTCGGCGCCCTCGCCCACAAAGGCCAGGGCAGAAATTTGCGCGCTGTCCGAGACTTTCGCACTGGACTCGACAACCGCAGATGGGTGAACTCCGGCCACCGCTGTACCTAACGGATGCAGCAACTGGGCGACCCTGGCGTAGACGGTGTAGGGGTTGTTACACACCAATGCGGCGACCGGACAGGAATCCAGGTCTTTCTTGCCCAATATCACAACACCCGCCCGGGTTCCGGGCAGGTGCTTGCGATAAGTGGGATTAGCCAGGAAGGAAACACTTTCCGGGCCTGCTTTCTCAAGTGTACCCAGGCTCGAGACAACCTGGCCTGGATCACCAACCAGTTCACAACCGAAGCGAACAGCTAATTCCGAGAGAGTGACTCCCATGCTGCTACTGCCCCGTACCGGGCCTAGTTACCCGATGTAAACTTGTTTTTCAGAGCAGCCAGGAGTTCGTCGGTGACATCCATGGCTTCGCTGGCATACAGCGGATCACCAACGATCAGGTCATATCCCTGGGTCTTGGCGAAACTATTGATCTCTTCGAAAAGGGTTCGCTGCAACTTGCCCAGCTCTTCGTTACGACGAAGATTAACGTCTTCGTTCATTTCCTGGCCCTTGCGCTGCAAATCACGCTGCCCGTCACGCATCTGGCGCTCCAGGCTTACCCTTTCTTCTTCGCTCATGACAGCACCGTCACGCTTCAGGGCTTCTTCCTTGTCACGGAGGTCCTTCTGCATGGCTGCCAGCTCTCGCTGCCTTGGGGCAAACTCGGCCTGCAATGATTCAGCCAGTGCCTTGGATTGAGGCGCAGAACCCATCAAGCGCTGAACATTCACAACGCCAATCTTGGCTTCGGCAGCCTGCAAACTTGCTGAGCCCAGCCCGATAAACGCCATCGAACCAATAAGTGCCAAACGCCAAATTTTATTAAATCGCATGTAAGTAACCACCATTAAAATGCAGAACCAATAGAAAACTGGAAGCCTTCAGTTTCATCCGCCCGGACAAAGCCGTCGCCTGTAAACTCATTCAAAGGAACGCCGTAGCTGAAACGGAACAATCCCAGGGGGGCCAGCCATTGTACTGAAACGCCCACCGATTGACGCAGATCCGCTGCGTCAAAGTCGTAAAAAACCTGGTTGCCATACCCGTCAAAGAATCGGGTACCACCGGTAGAGAATACATTACCGATATCAAAGAACAAACTGGCGCGTGCCTGGGACGCAAACTTCTCCGGCATGGGAAGCAGTAACTCTGCCTGCCCAGCCACCATCAGATTGCCACCGTAGGGGTTGCCGTTGCTGTCCCTTGGGCCCAGGCTGGACTCGCGGAAACCACGCACTGAATTCGGACCACCGGCAAACATGTTACGGGCTGGCGGCGGGGCCGTGGAATCGCCCAGCGCCTCGGTAAAGTTCACTTCCCCGTGGAACGACAGCCCCCACTGACCCCAGAGAGGAATCAGCTTGAGACCCTCCCAGGACGCCGCAAGGTACTCCAGGTCACTGCCCGGAACCGCTGCGGCCAGGCTGATAATGTGCCTGGAACCACGGTTGGCGAAAATCGCCCTGTTTCGGGTGTCATACAACCAGGTAGTCGTTAATTCAATCAAGTTGTAATCAGTGCCGTAGATGATCTGCCCGGCTGTCGGCTGTTCCACGTAGGAATTGCCGTTGTTGATCACCCACTCCTGCAACTGCTGCGAACTGCCTCTACCGGTAATCAACTGGGTATTTCGAAGATTTACACCGTAAGAAAGCCGCTGCCATTCGGTGATCGGGTATCCGTACTGGATTCCCAACTGCATCGACTTTGAGTTAAATTCCGAACCATTGGACACCAACTGCACGGTATCCCTGTAAGCCAGGTTAACAGTCCGACTGACACCGTCCATATTTACGTATGGATCGGTGTGGTTGAACATTACCATCTTGGAATATTTACCGGAGTTCACCTGTCCGGAAATATGATTACCCGACCCAAGGAAATTCGTGTGAGTAAAGTTACCGTTCAATTGCACACCCTGGGAGCCTGAGTACCCAAGTCCGCCACCGAATTGACCGGGCAAACCTTCCGTGATCTCAAACTCGACATCCACCAGGTCAGGAGTACCGGGGACAGGAACACTCTCCACATCAACTTTTTCAATGAACGGCAGACGTTGCAGCCGAACCTTGGAACGGTCCAGAGCGTTGTTCGATAACCAGGCACCTTCTTGCTGACGCATTTCACGACGGAAGACTTCGTCCTTGGTCGTTTCGGCGCCATTAAAATGGATGTTTCTCACATAGGTCCGATTACCCGCATCCACGAAGAACACAACGTCCACTGTCATGTCTTCTTCATTTAGCTTGGGGACCGGATCAATGCGAGCGAAAGAGTAACCATCCTCACCCAGACGATAGGTAATAAACTCACTACTGGTTTCCAGGACCCTGCGCGAGAAGGTCTGCCCGGGTTTAGCCAGGATCAGAGATCGTATTTGCTCTTCCGGCACGACCATGTCGCCCGCCACCTTGATCTCGTTGATGGTGTAGGGCTCGCCTTCTGAAATATTCAGGGTAATGAAGATATCTTTTCGATCCGGCGAAATTGCCACCTGGGTAGAGGTGATCTGGAAATTGGCGTAGCCACGATCCATATAGAAAGAACGCAGTTTCTCCAGGTCTCCGGTGAGACCCTCGCGATCGTAACGATCATCGCTCTTGTAAAATGACAGCCAGTTGGGAGTCTTCAACTGGAAGCCCGCTACGATTTCTTCCTGGGTAAACCGTTCGTTACCCACCACGTTGATCTGGCGAATCCGGGCCCGGTCACCCTCCACAACATTAATCGAAATATCGACCTTGTTGCCGTCTACTTCGGTAACGGTAATGTCGATGATCACCGCGTACTTTCCGCGGCTGAAATACTGATCGGTGAGGAACTGCTCCACTTCGTCCAGGGTCGACTGTTTGAAGGTTCTTCCCCTGGCTAGACCAACACCACGCAGACTCTCCATCAACTGGTCAGTTTCGATATCCTTGTTACCATCAATCGTGAAGTTTTCAATCGACGGGCGCTCGATCACCACGACGATCAAGGTGTCACCGTCGCGTCGGAATTCTACGTGTTTGAAAAACTCGGTGGCGTAGACAGCGCGAATCGCTTCGGCAATACGCTTGCTGTCCAGACTGTCCCCGATATTCACCGGCAGATAATTAAATACCGTACCCTCTGAAATACGCTGCAGGCCCTCGACGCGGATATCCCGCACCGTAATCAGGTCCTGGGCGCTGACCGACATTGCCGGTATGCAAAGCGCCATGAACAGCACGACTCGCAGGAAGGTTTTTCTTGTTCTTAAGGTCAGCATCAATCAATTAGTCCAGCAGGCGGGCGATATCGTTGTAAAAAGCAAAGGTCATCAGCAATGCCAGCATCAGGAGTCCAATCTGATGGCCAACCATCTGGATTCTCTCCGGCAGCGGCTTACCCGTAACCAGTTCGGCGAAATGGTACAGCAACTGGCCCCCGTCAAGCATGGGAACCGGCATCAAATTTATGATGCCCAAGCTGATACTGACCACTGCCAGGAAACTAAGAAAGGCGACGAACCCAAGGCTGGCGCTAAAACCGGCGTACTGCGCGATATTAATAGGGCCACTGATGTTTTTGGGTGAAACCACGCCCTCCAGCATCTTCCCCATCATCCTCAGGGTCAGGGCTGACATGTCCCAGGTCTTGGTAATAGCGACGGGAATTGCTGCCAGAACGCCATAATTCGTGCTTGCGTACATGGACTCTGGAACCGGATCAGGCCTGACTCCTTCCACCCCGATACGGCCCACCGTGCGCCCGTCCCGCTCCATGCTGCCTACATCCACGGTCAGTATCTGGGGACCACTGTCGCGCTCAACGCTAAGCACCACCTGCTGTCCTGCAAGGCCTTGAAGTTGCTCTACCAGCCCGGGCCAGTCCGCTACCGGAACCTCGCCCACCGCGACAATTCGGTCGCCAATGCGCATTCCAGCGCGCTGGGCGGGGCCATCGGCATCGACTCGCTCTATCCGGGCAGGCCAGTATGGGCGCCAGGGTTGCATTCCCAGACCGCTGAACAAGGCGCCGGGCTCGGTCAACGAGGATTCCCGCCCCTGGGCATCCAGCACCAGGTCCCGCGAGGTCCCGTCTTCGCTGTTTACCTTGATCCCTATACGCCCGTCATCCAGCAAATCATCAAGCAAGACAAGCAAGGTAGCTTCCCAGGTATTAACGTCTTGACCGCCAACCTGGACGATCTGGTCACCACCGCGCATACCCGCCTCGGCCGCCAGGGAAGCCGGTGTCACCTCGCCTACTACCGGGGTCACACCGGGTACACCGGCGATGAACATGATCCAGTAGGCAACGATAGCGAACAGGAAATTGGCCGCCGGTCCGGCAGCCAACACCGCCATGCGGGCCCACATGGGGGCCTGGTTAAAACTGCGCTGACGATCCTGCTCGGGAACATCTCCCTCGCGCTCATCCAGCATTTTCACGTAGCCCCCCAGGGGAATAGCAGCCAGGACCACTTCCAACTGGTCAGGACCGACCTTTTTCATCCACAGGGGTTTGCCGAAACCGATAGAAAAACGCAAAACCTTGATGCCGACCTTTCTCGCCACCCAAAAGTGGCCGAACTCGTGCACAGCAACCAGCACGCTGATCGCAAGCATGAAAGAAAGTATTGAAATCAAAATGTTACTCAATTTTCACCTATTCTGTTCGGGGTTCCAGGCCACGTGATTTCCAATGGTCCCCCGGTGGTCGAACTGGGCATTGTACCCACTGAATGACCTCTTCGCTGCACTTAGACCACAAACAGCGCCAAAGGGTCAATCGCCAGACAATTCAATCCAGGGCGCTCATCCCACGAGAACGCTCCGAACGTGTTTAAAGAGTAATTAGTCAGACAGGCCGATAACCATCAAGCCCAGGGCCAGGAACGGAGATGCCGCGGTCAGGCTGTCCATCCGATCCAGGATTCCCCCGTGACCCGGCAATATCCAACCGCTGTCCTTCAGGCCCGCACTGCGCTTGAAAACACTGACAGCCAGGTCTCCAACCACCGAAATCATCCCGCAGACCAGGCTAAGGGGCACCAGGACCGCCGGGGCAATGCCAAACCACTCACTGCCAGCGAAACCCACCACTGAACACGCCAGCATACCGCCGGCCACGCCTTCCCAGGTCTTCCCGGGACTGACCAATGGAGCCAGCTTGTGACGACCCAGCGTACGACCCACCACATACGCTCCCACATCCGCCGACCAGACAATGCAGAACGCATAAAGAACCCATTCAGGCCCGCGAGCATACCGGGTCAGCAATGTGCAGATTGCCAGCCAGGCCAGGCAAATGATCAACAGACCGAAAGCCGCGTTCAGCCACCTGGGAATACTCACCGGATAACGCAGAACCCAGACCAGGGCCAGCAGCCACACCGGTAGCGCCAGGTGTAACACCCAGGCGCCCAGACCTCGGTCATCCAGGAAGGCAAACAACCCGAACCCCGCCCCTGCAAGCAGGACAAAAGCCGCTCTCTGCATGCTCCCCTGGCACTGGCAGAAACCTGCCCATTCCCAGGCTGCGATGAGGTACATAAGCCCGAAGAAACCCACAGCATAGGTTACCGGCAGGAAAAACAGCACACCGAGAATAAGCGGCGCAAGTACCAGTGCGGTAGCTATTCGCGTAAGTAACACCTATTCCTCTCCCGTCGCGTCCAGGACCTCGCCAAAACGCCTCTCTCGTCCGGCAAAACTGTCTATGGCCGAGTCCAGATTGGCATCGCTGAAATCCGGCCAAAGGCAATCCTGGAATACCATCTCTGTATAGGCCAGGTTCCAAAGCAGGAAATTACTGATTCGAGTTTCACCACCGGTGCGGATGAACAAATCAGGGTCCGGCTGGCCGGGCAGCGACAGGTATTGAGAAAATGTCTCCTCGTCCAGGTCATCGGCAACCAGGCGTCCGGCCTGGGCATCAGCGATGGCCGATTTGGCCGCATTGACGATATCCCAACGACCGCCATAGGACAGGGCGATATTAAGCAGCATTCGGCTATTGTCCCGGGTCAGTTCCTCTGCCTGCTCAAGCCTTTCCTGCAACTTGTCGCTGAGGTTGTTCCGCTGACCGATAAACCGCACCTTGATGCCTTCCTTGTGCAGTTCCCTTACCTGTTTACCCAGGGCCTCGACAAACAGCTGCATCAGGCCGCTTACTTCCTTTTTGGGACGTTTCCAATTCTCACTGGAAAAAGTGAACAGGGTCAGGATCTTTACACCCCGCTTGCCACAGGCTTCCACAACTTGTCTGGCGGCCTTCACTCCAGCCCGGTGACCGGCCTGGCGGGGCATGCCCCTGGCACGGGCCCAGCGCCCGTTGCCATCCATTATGATGGCAACATGAGCCGGCACACTTGCGCCTTCGTGGCCTACATGGTCCTGCGATGCTTTCACTCACCGTCCCCTTCTGGGCTCATACCGAAAATTAAATTTCCAGCAATTCCTTTTCTTTTTCAGCCAAAACTGAATCGATCTTGGCGACGAACTCATCGGTGAGCTTCTGGACGTCATCTTCGCCCTTATGCTCTTCATCCTCTGAAACCATCTTTTCCTTCATCAATTCCTTGATCTGGCCGATGGCGTCACGGCGAATATTCCGGATGGCGACGCGGGAACCCTCGGCCTCGCCACGTACAACGCGGATCATGTCCTTGCGTCGCTCTTCGGTGAGCGGCGGCAGCGGAACCCTTATCAAGGTACCGGCAGTGGCAGGGTTCAAACCCAGGTCGGAACTCATGATGGCTTTTTCGATCACCGCCACCATGGGCTTTTCCCAGGGAGAGATCGTCAAGGTACGCGAATCTTCAACCGCCACGTTGGCTACCTGGGAAAGCGGAACCTCGCTTCCGTAGTACTCAACGGTAATGTGGTCCAGCAGACTGGTGTGCGCCCTTCCGGTACGGAGTTTTTTCAGATCCGTTTCGAAGGCAACCACGGTCTTGCCCATACGGTCCCTGGCGTCTTTACTAATATCGTTGATCATTCCTCTAATCCCGCTTGGTTAGTGTTGGTAACAAGTGTACCAACATCCTCTCCACGAACCAGCCTCAGCAGGTCACCTTCATTATTCACGTTGAAAACCCGCAGGGGAATATTGTTATCACGACACATTACCAGGGCGGTGGCATCCATCACCCCCAACTTGCGATTCAACGCTTCGTCAAAGCCCAGGGTAGTGTAACGCCTGGCGCTGGGATCTTTCACCGGGTCGGCAGTGAAAACCCCATCAACCTTGGTCGCCTTGACAAGCAAATCGGCATCGATCTCGATAGCCCGCAGGCTGGCTGCGGTATCGGTGGTAAAAAACGGATTACCGGTCCCGGCTGCAAAAATACACGCCCTGCCTTTCTCCAGGTGGCGTACTGCTCGCCGGCGAATATAGTCCTCAGAGACCTCGTTGATCTTCAGGGCTGACATGACCCGGGCGAAGACACCCTGCCTTTCCAGCGCATCCTGCAAGGCCAGGGCGTTAATCACCGTTGCAAGCATTCCCATGTGGTCGCCAGTGACCCGGTCGATTCCGGCCTTGGCCAATCCTTCTCCACGGAAAATATTTCCGCCTCCGATGACCACCCCAACCTGGACGCCCTCTTCGATGATCCCGCGGATTTCAGCGGCCACCCGGGCAATCATTTTCGGTTCGATTCCATAATCCAGTGAACCCATAAGGGCTTCACCACTGAGTTTTAGTAGGATTCGCTGTTTCTTTTCGGCTTGTTTTGACATTGGAGGATTCTCACCTTGGTATGCCTAATAAATGTCCTGCTTAAAAAGAACCCCGCATTAGCGGGGTTCTTTTGGTGTTCATATTAGCAAATCAGCAGCAATCCGTAGCGTCATTCGCCCCGGACCTGGGCCATAACTTCTTCAACGAAGTTATCGGCAGCCTTCTCAATGCCCTCGCCTACTTCAAAGCGAATGAAAGACAACACTTCAGCCTGGTTGTCCTTGAGCAGTTTCGCCACAGTAATGTCGGGGTCCTTAACAAAGGGCTGACCTACCAGGGTGATCTCGGCAAAAAACTTCTTCAGACGGCCAACAACCATCTTCTCGACGATCTCTTCGGGCTTGCCTTCCTGACGGGCCTGGTCCATGAGAATTTCTTTCTCATGAGCAACCTGATCCGCAGGAACCTCGGACTCAAACGCGTACTGGGGACGACTGGCAGCCACGTGCATGGCCACATCGCGGGCCAGTTCCTCGGAACCGCCTTTCATGCAGACCAACACGCCGATGCGGGTGCCGTGTGAATACGAACCCAGCACATCAGCGGACTCGGTCACTACAAAGCGACGGACCTGGATGTTCTCGCCAACCTTGGAAATCAAGGCGCGACGAGCATCTTCCACGGTCTTACCGTCGGCCATCGCGGTCGCGTTCAGGGCGTCCAGATCGGCCGGCCGGGAAGCCAACACGGTGGCAGCGACAGCCTGGGAGAAGTTGGCGAAATCATCACCGCCAGATACAAAGTCGGTCTCTGAATTAACTTCAACGATGGCGGCTGAGCGCCCGTCTTCAGAAACTTCAACAACCACACGGCCTTCGGCAGCGATACGACCAGACTTTTTGTCGGCCTTTGCCAGGCCGGCTTTACGCATGTTGTCAGCAGCGACATCCAGGTCACCATCGACCTCGACCAGCGCTCTCTTGCATTCCATCATGCCGGCTCCGGTGCGTTCCCGGAGCTCTTTGACCATTGATGCAGTTACAGTCATTCGAATAATTCCTCGTTGATTTTGAAAGCACCCCGGAGTAGACCCCGGGGGCAAAAGCACAAGCCAGGGCGATTATTCGCCCTTGTCAGCCTTCTCAGCCTTGGCAGGAGCTGCTTTCTCAGCCTTCTCGGCCTTGGCAGGAGCTGCTTTCTCAGCCTTCTCGGCCTTGGCAGGAGCTGCTTCTTCAGCCTTCTCGGCCTTGGCAGGAGCTTCTTCCTCAGCCTTCACAGCCTTCTTGGCAGGGGCTTTCTTGGCAGCAGCTTTCTTGGCCGGAGCCTTTTTAGCGGCGGCTTTCTTGGCCGGAGCCTTCCTGGCAGCAGCTTTCTTGGCGTTGCCTTCTTCGTCTACTTCAACGAACTCATCATCACCAATGCCGGCGTCAGGAGCAGTGGCCTTACCTTCGATCACCGCATCAGCCATACCGGCGGCATACAGACGAATGGCGCGCATGGCGTCATCGTTACCGGGGATCGGGTAATCAATATCTTCGGGGGAGCAGTTGGTATCAACCACGCCCACAACCGGGATACCCAGCTTGGCTGCTTCCTTAAGCGCAATGTTTTCGTGGCCAATATCAACCACAAACAGAACGTCAGGAAGGGATTTCATGTGCTTGATGCCGCCAAGACTGCGGTCCAGCTTGTCTTTCTCACGACGCAGGCCAAGAACTTCTTTCTTGGTCATCTGCTCGAAAGTACCGGCTTCTTCCATCGCTTCCAGATCAAACAGACGCTTGATGGACAGGCGAATGGTCTTGAAGTTGGTCAGCATGCCACCCAACCAACGCTGGCTGACATAGGGCATACCGCAACGATCGGCTTCTTCACGCATTGAATCACGAGCGGAGCGCTTGGTTCCCACGAACAGCACTTTGCCGCCGTCGGAAACAATTTTCTGCACAAAGCCCTGGGCTTCGTGGTACATCGGAAGGGAGCGCTCGAGATTGATAATGTGGATCTTGTTACGCTCACCGAAGATGAAGGGGCTCATCTTGGGATTCCAGTAACGGGTTTGGTGACCGAAATGAACGCCGGCCTCCAGCATTTGACGCATGGATACATTAGACATTGAATTTTCCTTTTAGGGGTTGGACCTCCACGCATCCCAAACGATAACCCTTTGATTCCCCTGTCTTTAGGCGAGAAATCGTGGGCACCCAACCGTCTGTGTCGATGCGTGTGTGGATTAAATTGCTAAAAAAGCGCGAGCTTTATACCATGTTCGGCTGTTCCCAACAATTACTTAGCTACTTTGTTTCACTTAATGTTGTAGTCCAGTTGCCCTGCTTTTGCAGCAGGAAATGCCCCTAATCCAGATCAGAGCTTATGAATGTCACGATAAAAACCCCCGAAGAACAGGAAAAGATGCGCATTGCAGGCCGCCTGGCCGCCCAGACCCTGGATATGATTGGCGAGCACGTCCAGGCGGGGGTAAGCACCGACGAACTGGACAGGATATGCCACGATTACATCGTGAACACACTGGACTGCATCCCTGCCCCGTTGAATTACAAAGGATTTCCGAAAAGCATCTGTACCTCGGTGAACCATGTGGTGTGTCACGGCATTCCTGGCGATAAGCGCCTGAAGAACGGCGATTGCGTCAATATCGACATTACCGTGATCAAAGACGGCTACCACGGCGACACCAGCCGGATGTTTACCGTGGGCAAGATCCCGGTCATGGCCGAGCGGCTCATCAAGGTCACCCACGAAGCGATGTGCGAGGGAATCCGAAAAATCCGCCCCGGCGCACGCCTGGGAGATATTGGCCACGCGGTGCAAAGCTACGCCGAAGAGCGCAATTTCTCCATCGTGCGCGAGTACTGCGGTCACGGCATCGGAAAAGTGTTTCACGAAGACCCCCAGGTGCTGCATTACGGCAAGCCCGGCCAGGGCATGGAAATACTTGAAGGCATGACCTTCACCGTCGAACCCATGATTAATGCCGGCCGACGAGCTGTGAAACTCCTGCCCGACGGCTGGACAGTCGTGACCAAGGATCATTCCCTGTCGGCCCAGTGGGAGCACACCGTGCTGGTCACAGCCGACGGTTATGAAGTCCTGACCCTTGGCGCCAGCGGCGAAATGTAAGTGAGCCCTGAGCCACGTAAACCAGACACCCACAAACAGCTCGAATTGCGCCCGCTGCTGGCGGAGCTTGACCAGCGCCTGGATGCTGACGAACCCGCCATTGGTTGCTTTAAAGCCTGTCTGAAACAAGGCGCCATCCAGTTGGAGAACGCTTTCCTGGCGGGATCTCCGGTGGAACCCCTGGTCATCGGACGGGCCAGGCTGGTGGATGAAGTGCTGATCCGGGCATGGTCACACCACACTGGCCAGCCCGGCGAATTATCCCTGGTGGCGGTTGGAGGCTATGGCCGGGGTGAACTCCACCCCGCTTCGGACATCGATGTCATGGTGCTGGCACCGGAAAGCGGCGCAGATCCGTGGCGAGAACAACTGGAGGCATTCTTCACTTTCCTCTGGGATATAGGGCTGGAAGTAGGCCAAAGCGTCCGCACTGTCAGCCAGTGTGAACAAGAGGCCGCGGCGGATATCACTGTGGCCACCACCTTGATGGAATCCCGATTGCTGACCGGCTCCGTCGAGCATCTGGCCGAGATGCAGGCCCGAACAGCTCCGGACAGGATCTGGCCCTCCGCCGAGTTCTTTGCCGCCAAGCGCAAGGAGCAACTTGAGCGCCACCATCGTTATCACGACACCGCCTATAACCTGGAACCCAACGTGAAAGGCGGCCCGGGTGGACTGCGAGATATCCAGATGATCGGCTGGGTCGCAAAGCGCCATTTTGCTGCCGAGACCCTCGACGAACTGGTCTCCCAGGGCTTCCTGAATCGCAAGGAATTGCGCCGCCTTCGAGCCGGCCAGTCATTCCTGTGGACGGTCCGATTTGCCCTGCATGTCTTCACCGGGCGTCGCGAGGACAGACTGCTGTTCGATCATCAGACCCAGATAGCGGAACTACTGGATTACGAGGACGCCTCAAACAGTCTTGCCGTGGAACAGTTCATGCAACGGTATTACCGCACTGTGAAAGAACTTTCGCGGCTAAATGAAATGCTGCTGCAATTATTTGAGGAAGCCATCCTGCTGGATCCGGATGCACCGCCCACCCCCTTGAACGCCCGATTCCAGGTACGCAATGGCTACCTGGAAATTCGCTACGAAGACGTGTTCCTGGAAAGTCCCTCCTCCTTGCTGGAAATGTTCTCCCTGTTGCAGCAGCGCCCGGAGCTAAAGGGCGTGAGCGCCAACACAATCCGGGAACTGCGCGAGGCACTGGGATCGGTAGATGAAGAGTTCCGTCAGAGTCCACGCAACCATCGCCTGTTCATGGATATCCTCAGGGCGCCCCTGGGCGTAACCCATGAACTGCGCCGGATGAACCTGTACGGGGTCATCGGGCGTTACATTCCTGCCTTTGAACGTGTCGTCGGACGAATGCAGTACGACCTCTTCCATGCCTACACGGTGGATGAACACACCATGTTCGTGGTCAGCAATCTGCGCCGATTTGCACTGCGGCGATTCGACCATGAATACCCGGCCTGCAGCCAGATCATGCAAGAAATTCCAAAGCCGGAACTGGCCTACCTGGCGGGCTTGTTCCACGACATCGGAAAAGGTCGTGGCGGCGACCACTCGGCACTGGGATCGGTGATTGCCGAGGCGTTCTGTCTTGAGCAGGGACTGAGTCGCTACGAGGCTCGACTGGTCGCCTGGCTGGTCAGTCATCATCTGGTGCTCTCCACCACGGCCCAGAAAAAAGATATTGCAGACCCGGATGTTATTCATGAATTCGCCCTCACCGTCGGCGACCAGGTGCACCTGGATTTCCTGTACCTGCTCACCGTCGCAGATGTTCGGGGCACTAACCCCAAGCTCTGGAATTCCTGGAAGGCAAACCTGTTTGAGGAATTGTACAAGCGCACCAAGGTCGTGCTTCGACGCGGGCTTGAAAACCCCATCGACCGGGAAGAATTGATCGCCGACCACAAGCAACAGGCCCTGGAGTTGCTGAGCGTCGCCGACTCCGCCCTGGGTAGCATTGATCACGCACCGGTATGGGAAGGATTTAATGATGACTATTTCCTCACCCATTCTCCGGAGGAAATCATCTGGCACACGCAACTGCTTGCCGAGCACGAACACGACCAGGGAAAAATTCGCGTAGCCGTCAGGGACGTTCCCCAGCGTGGCGGCATGTCGGTGGTGGTGTATGCACCCAGTCAATTTATTACCTTTGCCCCGGTCACCGGGGCACTGGACGAACTTGGCCTGAGTATCCACGATGCCCGACTTGCCCCGGCGGGCAGCGGCTACACCCTTAGTAGTTATGCCGTACTCGAGCGCTCCGAATCCCTGGAGGCCAGCGAATCCCGGCTCGAGGAAATACGGGCGGGTGTGAAAAACGCAATCGAGCGCTTCGACATCAACGCGCCACAGATCAGCCGACGGGTACCCAGACAGGTGCGTATGTTCAGTACCCGGACGCGCATCGAGTTCAGCAATGACAAGGCCCACGCGCGCACCGTGATGGAGTTGATCACAGGAGACAGACCCGGACTGGCCTCAAGAGTAGGTCGGGTGATGGTCGCGCTGGGAATTCGACTGCTCAACGCCAAGATCAGCACGGTTGGCGAGCGCGCCGAGGACGTCTTTTTCCTCTGTGATCGCAAGCAAAGACCCCTCACCCTGGAACTGCGTGAGATTCTCAAGCAGCGGCTGCTGGAAGAACTGGACGACCAGCCCAAGCAACCGGCCCGGGCCAATCCGAATCTAATTAATTAATTTGTATCGAGGAATATTCTGACGATGACTACTTTGCAGGAAAAGATTGGGCAGGCATGGGAAAAGCGCAGCACATTCTCGCCTGACAACACTCCCGAAGCCGTGCGCGATGCAATCGAAGAGGCACTGGAGTTGCTCGATACCGGTGAGGCGCGCGTGGCGCAACCCGGTCCCGACGGCTGGGTCGTCAATGAGTGGCTGAAAAAAGCGGTACTTCTGTCTTTCCGGACGCGGGAAAATCGGGTCATCGAGGCCGGGTTCACACGTTTTTATGACAAGGTCGAGCTAAAGTACACGAATTACTCGAATGAAGATTTTCAACGAGATGGCGTGCGCGCAGTACCTCACGCGCTGGTAAGACGTGGCGCCTACGTGGCCCCCGACGTGGTACTGATGCCCTCCTATGTGAACATAGGGGCCTACGTAGGGCCTGGCACCATGGTAGACACCTGGGCCACGGTGGGCTCCTGTGCGCAGATCGGCAGCAATGTGCACATATCAGGCGGCGCAGGAATCGGCGGCGTACTGGAACCCCTGCAGGCCAGCCCGACTATCATCGAAGACAACTGTTTCATAGGCGCCAGGTCGGAAGTGGTTGAAGGGGTCATCGTTGAACATGGCGCAGTCATTTCAATGGGCGTATTCCTGGGACAGAGCACACGTATTTATGACCGGGAAACAGATCAGGTGAGCTACGGACGCGTACCGGCAGGCGCCGTGGTGGTTCCGGGCACCTTGCCCAGTGCGGATGGCCGCTACAGCCTGGATTGCGCGGTCATCGTCAAGCGGGTCGACGAGAAGACCCGAGCCAAGATTGGTATAAACGAGTTACTTCGCCAGGCCACAAGCACTACCGATTAGACGATTGATGGGTATACTCGGGGAAACCGGTGGCAGCAGACCGAATAAATAAATAGAGAATATCGGCCTATGACGGAATCCAAGCCAGGAAATACGGCAGACCAGTTGGGGCGCCCAGCCAGGGATTTGCGTATCTCCGTTCTTGACCGTTGCAACTTCCGCTGCCCCTACTGCATGCCCGAGGATCAATTCCCTGAAGGCTATGAATTTCTCAAGCGCAACGAGTGGCTGAGCTTTGAAGAAATTGAACGCCTGACCAGAGTCTTCCTGCGCCTTGGGGTAAGCAAAATTCGAATCACCGGCGGCGAACCCCTGCTCAGGCCAAAACTGCCGGAATTGATCGCCCGCCTGAGCAAACTCGACGGTATTGATGACCTGGCAGTCACCACCAACGGCACCCTGCTTTCACGTATGGCCGGGGAACTTGCCGAGGCAGGCTTGCACCGAATCACTGTCAGTCTGGACAGCATTGACGATGCGGTGTTCAGCGCCATGAGCGGCGGTCGCGGCAACCTTGAAGAGGTACTTCATGGCATCAAGGTCGCGGCCAGTCACGGCCTTGGGGTGAAGATAAACGTCGTTGTGCAACGCGGCGTAAACGATCACACCCTCATCGACCTTCTGGATTACTTCCGCGGCAGTGGACATATCGTTCGCTTCATCGAGTTCATGGACGTGGGGACCTTGAATCAGTGGGACCTGTCCAAGGTGGTGCCGGCTCGCGAACTGCGCGACATGATTCACGAGCGCTGGCCTTTGGAGGCGATGGGACACAATTATCACGGCGAAGTAGCCAAGCGTTACACCTATGCAGATGGCGCGGGAGAAATTGGTTTTATTACCTCTGTAACAGAACCTTTTTGCGGAAACTGCAATCGCGCAAGACTTTCCGCTGGTGGAGAAATGTTCACCTGCCTGTTCGCCAACAAGGGCGCTGATCTTCGGGGTGCGTTAAGAGCGGGAGCCAGCGACGAACAAATGTACGAAATGATTCGTGATATCTGGCTGCTTCGAAGCGACCAATACAGCGCGTTACGCTCCACCGTGAAGAAAACCAGCGCAGAGCAGGACCGGGTTGAGATGTATCACATCGGAGGCTGAATGCTTACTCATATTGACAAAGAAAATCGCCCCACCATGGTGGACGTCAGTGACAAGACCGTCACCCAGCGCACCGCCATTGCAGAATCGGTAGTGATACTGCCCGAGGCGGTTCGGGAGCTTACCCGGGACGGAGACCTGCACAGCGCCAAGGGACCGGTTTTCCAGACCGCAATCATCGCCGGAACCATGGCGGCCAAGCGCACCCATGACCTGATTCCCTTCTGCCACCCACTGGGCATAGAAAGCTGCAAGATTAATATCGAACTCAATGACAAGCTGGAAGCGGTTATTCGTTGCCGGGTCAAAGTGCACCACAAGACCGGCGTGGAAATGGAAGCGCTGACCGGGGCCAGCGTGGCGGCCCTGACGGTATACGATATGTGCAAGGCGCTTTCCCACGACATCGAAATCAAACACACCCGATTAATCAAGAAGACCGGCGGCAAGAGCGACTACCTTGCTGGCGGCAGCGAGGATTAACGGCACGCAACATGGACTTCACTTCCGCAACCCTGGGCTACTGCTTCAATCCGTTTGAGTTTTGCATTGAAGGTGAGCGCGGCGCCGATACAACCAAGGCGGCGCAGTCCATGGCGGAGCAACTGGCCGAAGACTACCGGGTAGCCATCGTCCACCTGGGCGCAACCCCGAGCCAGATGCGACAACACCACGACAACCCATTTCTCACCGTTCACCTGCCCCTGGATCATCACCCCTTGCGCAGGCCCATGCGACTGCTTGACGCCGACGTGGTGATCGTCTCGGGAGTCGTCGATGGAAAACTGCCCCGGGTGCTGCTCAGTCCCGACAGCGACAACACAATTTCAGGTGCGATTACCTGCCTGCACGACCTGACCAAGACAGCCAGTCTCAAGCGCGCGGCACGAAGCGTCTCTCACTGGCTGGAGCAACGGGCGACACAAGTGCCGGTATATGGACTGCTGGTAGAAACTGAACCCGACCAGGTAAAGGCGGTATACAGGGCCGCGGGCCTGCTGGGGAGCGTATGTGAGCAGACTTTCTTGTACTCAGCCACTGGTGGTCATCCCGAGCTCCCCGGTATCAGGGAACGCTTTTCTGACCATGGACTCGCCGGCGCCATCCTGTCAGCCCAGATGGAACATCCCAATGTCGCATGGATGGTAATGAGCACCCGCCAGGCTGGAATATTGCCGGAGCGGATGCAATACATGCGTGAACATCGAAATCCGTTTCGCTATGTCACCGCTTTCAACTGCGAGCGACAACCCGGCGAAGAATCCATGTGTGGAATCTGGGAGCCCAAAAGCAAGCGGCGTTTGCTGGAAGGACTTGGATGCGGGATCACTAACACCAATGAACTGCTCGCCGGCACGCCCCACAGCGCCCTGAACCTGCCCAAGGCATGACAGGCGCGACGAAGACCAAACAGGACGGACATTGCTGAATATGAAAACCCTACACATAGAGTATTACGCGCTGCTTCGGGAACAAGCCGGGGTCAAACAGCAGACCGTGCAAAGCGAAATCCGAACGCCAGCCGAACTGTATAACCAACTCGCCGCAGAACATGGCTTCAGCCTGGGAACCGAACAACTCCGGGCGGTGGTGAATGAAGAGTTCGTCAATTGGGATCGGCAACTTAACGATGGAGACCGGGTGGTGTTTATCCCGCCGGTGGCAGGCGGATGAAGAAATTCGAACTTAGCGAAACAGCCCTGCAGGCAGAACAACTCAAAGACTCTCTGCGAGACCCGGCAGCCGGAGGGTTTGTATCTTTCGAGGGCTGGGTCAGAAACGAGAACGAGGGCCGCACCGTCCAGCAACTGGAGTACGAGGCCTACCCCGCCATGGCGGAAAAAGAAGGCCAGCGCATTGTTGCCGAGGCGATAGAGCGCTTTAGCCTGACCGAAGCCCTGTGCGTCCACCGGGTAGGCAGCCTGGAGATTGGCGACATGGCGGTCTGGGTGGGCGCAAGTTCCCCGCACCGGGGTGAGGCCTTCGATGCCTGCCGCTACATCATCGACCAAATCAAGGTAAGCGTTCCGATCTGGAAAAAAGAACATTACACGGATGGTGATTCAGGCTGGGTAAATTGCGAGCGCTGCGCGGAACATGGCCATGAACACTCCGGGCACCACGCCCACGGCCCGGGGACTGCAGCGAAGCAATGATCGCCCTCGCCCTGGCGTTCGCGCTGACCGCACTGGTTTACGCCAGCATCGGCTTCGGCGGCGGCTCGACCTACAATGCCCTGCTGGCCCTGTCCGGCGTGGACTACCACCTGCTGCCGGCCATCGCCCTGACCTGCAACATGATCGTGGTAGCCGGCGGCACCCTGCATTTTTTGCGTGCCGGACTGGTACGCTGGTCCCTGATCCTGCCATTTGTGGTCGCGTCTGTGCCCATGGCCTGGCTGGGAGGCCAGATGCACGTCTCCCAGACTTTCTTTATCGGACTGCTGGGCTTCGCCTTGCTCCTCACCGGCCTTCGTATGGCACTCAGGGGCGCCCCCGAGTCATACCAGCCTGAACCCCCAAAGCCATCACAGTTATGGCTCCTGAGCCTGCCCATGGGCGCGATACTGGGCTTGTTGGCCGGAATTGTAGGCATAGGCGGAGGGGTATTCCTGGCCCCCCTGCTCCATGGGCTCCGCTGGGCCTCCTCCAAGGCAATCTCGGCCAGTTGCAGTGTATTTATCCTGGTAAATTCGGCGGCCGGGTTGGCCGGGCAACTCACCAAGTTCAAATCCCTGCCGGAAAGCCATGATTTCCAGCCCTACTTCTGGCTATTTGTCGCAGTGTTCCTGGGCGGCCAGGTAGGCAGTCACCTGGGTGTGAAAGTCCTTGGAGCCAAAGTCCTGCGTCGACTGACCGGCGCCCTGGTGTTTTATGTTTCGCTGCGATTGTTGTATCGCTGGTTTACCCTGTTGTGAACGGCCTGAACCCCGGTGACCTATCTAATGAATGAATCCTTGCTCAGTGTGGCGGATGCCCAGTCGATCATCTTCTCAAGGTTGATCAGTTTTCCAACTCGGCGTGTGGGCCTGGACCAATCCCTGGGATCAATCCTGGCTGAGAAGGTATTGGCCGAAAGAGATCAACCACCCTTTGATCGGGTCACCATGGATGGAATCGCCATCGCCCAGGGCGACTTTGACGGTGGAACACGCAGTTTTCAGATCCAGGGTATCCAGCCTGCCGGCTCTCCGGCATTGTCCCTGGGCCCAGCGGGAGGCTGTATCGAGGCCATGACCGGAGCGGTACTTCCCGCAGGCTGTGACACGGTCATTGCCGTTGAACGCATCCAGGTTGACGATGGTGTGGCGACACTGGAACCCGGCTATGAGCCGGTACAGGGACAGTTCGTCCATCCCCGGGGCAGTGATTACCGGCAAGACGATGTGCTGCTGGAGCCGGGCACCCGGATCGGAGTGCCGGAAATTGCGATACTCGCCGCAACCGGCAAATCTCAGGTCAGCGTCGCGGCAAGCCCCCGCATCGCAATCATTTCCACCGGCGACGAGGTGGTCGAGGTCGACCAGCCGATACTTCCCCACCAGATCCGCCAGTCCAATTCCCACGCCATCCTGGCAGCCCTGACCGCCGCCGGCCATGAGCACTGCCAATGCCTGCACCTGGCAGACGACCAGGACACACTGCGAGAAAAACTCGCCAAGGCATTGGAAGAAAACCAGGTACTGATACTCAGTGGTGGGGTATCCAAGGGGAAATTCGACTTCGTTCCAGGAATTCTGGAAGAGCTCGGTGTTGCCAAACACGTTCACCGGGTCGCCCAGCGACCGGGGAAACCCATGTGGTTCGGAACCCGGGGCAAGGACAGGATGGTCTTTGCACTACCCGGCAATCCGGTCTCCACCCTGGTGTGCCTGCACCGCTACGTGTTGCCGGCGATTAGCCTGGCCATGGGAGCAACCCCCCGTCCACCGCGCCAGGTTCGGCTGGCTGAAGCGATCACATTCGGCTCAAAACTTACCTGCTTTTTGCCCGTCACCCTGACCTCAGACAGCGATGGGCAACTGCTGGGGGTTCCAAGACAAACCAACACCTCTGGAGACTTTGCCAGCCTGGCCGGCACCGATGGGTTCGTGGAACTGGCCGCCGAAGGGTCAGAGTTTCCTGCCGGCCACGTGGCCGACTTTCATCCCTGGGCTGGCTGATATCGCAGGCTAGCCAAATCGACCGGTGATGTAGTCCTCGGTCAGCTTGGTGCGCGGATTGGTGAACACCTGCTCGGTGGCCCCGACCTCGATTAACTCACCCATGTGGAAATAGGCGGTGCGCTGGGAAACCCGGGCAGCCTGCTGCATGCTATGGGTCACGATTGCGATGGCGTAATTCTTGCGCAGCTCGTCAATCAAGTCCTCTATCCTGGCCGTGGCGATCGGATCCAGGGCGGAACAGGGCTCGTCCATCAGAATCACATCGGGACTCACCGCTATTGCGCGGGCAATACACAGTCTCTGCTGCTGACCGCCAGAAAGGCCGGTACCTGGCTGGTCCAACCTGTCCTTGACCTCCTCCCACAAACCCGCCTTCTCCAGACTGGTCTGCACTACTTCATCGAGTTCGGTGCGATTGGCCGTGAGGCCATGAATACGCGGACCGTAGGCGACATTTTCATAGATAGACTTGGGAAAGGGATTGGGCTTCTGGAACACCATGCCTACCCGGGCACGCAACAACACCACGTCCATATCCTTGCCATAGATATCCTCGTTGTCGAGACGAATATCGCCTTCCACCCGACAGATCTCGATGGTGTCATTCATGCGATTGAAGCAACGAAGGAAGGTGGACTTGCCGCAGCCAGACGGTCCGATCATGGCAACCACTTCGTTCTTGCCAATTTCAAGACTAATGTTGCGAATCGCCTGCTTGTCACCGTAATACACGTTCACATCCGTGGCGCTCATCACCGGATCAGCCGCCTTGATGTTCCCAACGGTTCTTTTTGAACCGGGTCCGGGCACAGTCGTCTTGGTTTTTTTGGACTCAGTTTCCACGCTTGAATTACCTGCCTGTTGGAGCTTGTCTGTTTTCATTAGCCATCAATCCCGTTTAGCCGACTACCAGCGAGTCTCAAAGCGCTTGCGCAGCAACACCGCCACGATATTCATCAACGCCAGGAAGCCCAGCAGCACCATAATGGCCGCCGAGGTTTTCTCCACGAATGCTCTTTCAGGCGCATCCGCCCAGAGGAAAATCTGAACCGGCAGAACCGTCGATGGATCCGTCACGGTCTGGGGCACATCTACAATAAAGGCGATCATGCCGATCATCAGCAACGGCGCCGTCTCGCCCAGGGCCTGGGCCATGCCGATAATGGTGCCGGTAAGCATACCGGGCAGCGCCAGGGGCAGCACATGGTGGGTAATGGTCTGCAACGGTGAGGCCCCTACTGCCAGGGCCGCCTGGCGTATCGACGGGGGCACTGCCTTGAGCGCCGCACGACTGGCAATAATGATGGTCGGCAAGGTCATCAGGGTCAGCACCAGGCCACCCACCAGGGGCGCCGACCTGGGCATGCCAAAGAAATTTATGAACACCGCCAGGCCGAGCAAACCAAACACGATGGACGGTACGGCCGCCAGGTTATTAATGTTCACTTCAATGAAATCTGTGATCCGATTCTTGGGCGCCATTTCCTCAAGGTAGACAGCGGTCGCCACACCGATCGGGAAGGACAGCAGCAGCGTAACCACCAGGGTGAGCATGGAACCCGCCAGGGCTCCCCTAACGCCGGCAAGTTCCGCATCGCGAGAATCGCCGTTAGTGAAAAACAGGGTGTTGAACCTGCTCTCCAGGTATCCCCCCTTCTCCAGTTGATCGACCCAGCCAATCATCCGGTCCGAGACCCTGCGATCCGCCTCGGGAACATTGCGATCGATATAGCCTTTCATCAGCATATCTATTTCATCGTCCACCGGAACCCAGAAACTGTGGGTCGTCCCCACCAGTCCCGGGTTTTCCATGACCTGGTCCCGGACCATGAAATCTGCCCCATTACTCAGCAGGCCCGTCAACTCGCGCTTGTCAGACCGCGATGTCACCTCAGGGAACTGATCAAACAGGGTATCGCGTACCAGGGTCCGATAGCTGGCCTTGCCGATCACCTCCGGATCCCGGGATCCCGCCGGATCCAGGGTCTTCTCATCCAGGGTAATGTCCAGGCGCACATAGCCCTGGTGGAAAGCCGAAATTCCATTGCTGCCGATGCTGGCAAACAACACCAGGACGAATGACAAACCCAGCGCCACGGCCATCATGCCGAAACGCCTGAACCAGCGCTCCAGGCGATAGCGACGAGCCAGCCCGCTGCGAACCCGCTGGACAGTCAAGGTTGAACCAACAGAAGTGTTTTGATCAGTCATATTGTTCCCGGTACTTGCGCACCACATACAGCGCAATGATGTTTAGCCCAAGGGTGCCGACGAACAACACCAGTCCCAGGGCAAACGCTGCCAGGGTCTTGGCGCTGTCGAATTCCTGGTCTCCGGTCAGCAGGGTGACAATCTGCACGGTAACGGTAGTCACCGATTGCAACGGATTGGCGGTCAGGTTGGCCGCCAGTCCCGCGGCCATCACCACAATCATGGTCTCGCCGATCGCCCGGGACACAGCCAGTAGCACGCTGCCCACGATTCCCGGTAAGGCCGCCGGCAACACAACCTTGATAACGGTTTCAGAACGCGTAGCGCCCAGTGCCAGCGAACCATCTCGAAGCGACTGGGGTACGGAATTGATTACGTCATCGGACAAGGACGAGATGAACGGAATAATCATCACCCCCATCACCACACCGGCGGCAAGGGCGCTGTCCGAGGCCACGTCCACACCCGATGAGTCTCCCAGGCCTCTAAGCCACGGAGCAACCACCAGGGCGGCGAAAAATCCGTACACCACAGTAGGAATACCGGCCAGCAACTCCAGCAGCGGCTTGGCCGTGGCACGAACACGGGGGCTTGAATATTCGGCCAGGAAAATGGCCGACATCAGACCAATCGGGACGGCGACAAACATCGCTATCGAGGACACCAGGAGAGTGCCGGTAAACAGGGGTACCGCACCAAAGGCGCCAGAGGAACCCACCTGGTCCGCACGGATCGCTGTCTGGGGACTCCAGGTTAGTCCGAGCAGAAACTCACTGACAGACACCCGGTCGAAAAATCTCAGGGATTCAAACAGCACCGAAAGCACGATACCCACGGTAGTCAAGATCGCGATACTGGAACACAGGATCAGCACCACTTTGACGAAAGACTCAACCCGGTTACGGGCCCGAAGCGTCGGAGACACCTTGCTCCAGCCAAATGCCAGGGCCAGCACCGACAATGCCAGGCAGACAACCACCATGGAGAGCCGGCTGAGGGATATGAAATGCCGGTAATGGTCGGCAGCGGATTGCTGTACTGCAGTTATCTCGCCGGAGACAATATTGCCCTGGGCAAGATTACGAATATCGTTAAGAAGAAGACCCAGCCTGTCCGGGTCCAGCGACTGGATGTCCTGGGGAAGGGACGACACCAGCAAGGCACGCAAAATCAGCGGCTCCAGGAACACCCAGCTGACCAATACCACCAGGGCGGGAACCGCAGCCCACAGGGCGGTCCATGCACCGTAAAACCCGGGCATCGAGTGCAGGCTGCGCGGCCCACCCTGTCCCGCGACAAGGTTCAGCGCACGCCTCTTGCCCAGGTAAAAGGCCACGGCAGAGGCAGCAAGCACTATCAAGGTGAGGGTGGAAATCTGCATAGGTTAGGTCAGCTCTAACAAGTTTCCCTGGTTGCTCGAAACACATTGCGGCGGTCGGCAAAACGCCAACCGCCGCGAACTTGTGGCTCAAGCCCCTGGAGGCAATTCTACAGGATTATTCCTTGGTCAGTTCCAACGGCGCCAGGCTCAGGATGCGTTCCCTGGCTGCCTCACGCTCCCCATCCGGCAGAGGAATCAGGCCACGGTCGGCAAGATAACCGAACTCGCCCCAGGTATCTTCCCTGGTGAACTCGTCCAGGTATTCCTTGATGCCCGGTACTGCGCCAACGTGGGCTTTCTTCACATAGAAGTACAAGGGGCGGGAAACCGGGTAACTACCATCGGAGATGCTGTCAAAGTTCGGCTCGACACCGTCGATCGCCGATCCACGAATCCTGTCTGAATTCTGGTCCAGGAAACTGAATCCGAAGATACCCAGGGCCTTGGGGTTGGCTTCCAGCTTCTGCACGATCAGGTTGTCGTTTTCACCGGCTTCCACGAAAGCGCCATCTTCACGAACGGTGTGACAAGCTGTCTTGTAACCGTTGTTATCCGCGCTCTTCATTGCCGCGATAAAACCGAACGCATCACAACCTCCTTCCATGGCCAGTTCCACGAAGGCATCGCGGGTTCCGGAGGTCGGGGGCGGTCCCAGGACTTCAATGCGAGTGGCAGGCAGGGCAGGATTGATGTCCTTCCATGTGCTGTAGGGATTGGGTACAAGGTTCTTGGCGCCTGAAGGGTTGGGCACATTCTTGGCCAGCGCCAGGAACAGATCCTTGAGCGTTAGGGACATGGCGCCAGCGTCCTTGGAGTTGGCAACCACAATGCCGTCATAGCCAATCACGACTTCGACAATCTCGTTCACCCCGTTGGAGGCGCAATCAGCCACTTCTGAGGCCTTGATCCGGCGTGAGGAGTTGGTGATGTCCGGAGTCTGCACACCCACACCCGAGCAAAACAGCTTCAGGCCGCCACCGGAGCCGGTGGATTCAATCTTCGGGGTCTTGAAATTTGTGGTCTTGCCAAAGTTCTCGGCAACAACTGTGGCAAACGGATACACAGTGGATGAGCCCACTACGCTGATGTAATCCCGGGTACTCTGTGCACTGGCAGGCTGGGCAAGCATTGCTCCAGCAAGTAAAGTTGTCGCTATCACTCTTACAATCACGGTCATCTCCTGAGTTTTGATGACAAGCCCGAGTCTCTTGCAGCTCGAAAAATTGAATTTACTCATTGACGTGACACTTTATACCTACCAATTATTGCAGAATTATTTCGGTTTTCAGGTCTAATCAAGCAGACCCGGAACATAGCTGGTAAAACGATAGAGAATCCTTATTTATTTTGTTATTTTTCAAATATTTATTGGCACTTCCTAATATGTAAACCAACTCCAGAAAACCTCCTCCCGGACACTATCTAATGACAATCAGGCTCTACGGATTAAAAACTTGTGACACTTGCCGCGCAGCAAGACGCTGGCTGGATAAGAACCAGGTGAGCTACGACTACCTGGATGTTCGCCAGGATGGTCTGGATGCGGACACACTGGCCGCCTTTGCCCAGCAGGCTGACTGGAACGTGCTGCTCAACCGTCGCAGCACGACATGGCGGGGATTGAGCGAATATGAACAGCAGGTAAAGGATGCAAACGGGGCCTGCGCCCTGATCCTGAAGCACCCCACCTTGTTGAAGCGACCTGTCCTGGTCACAAACGACGAACTGCTGGTGGGCTTCAAAGCCGACGAGTATGCCCGGGTACTGGGCTAACGCCAGGGAGCAAACCGATGAGTGACGCAGTATTAGAGCTGGCCTGTGAACTAATCAACCGACCTTCAGTCACCCCGGATGACCAGGGTTGCCTGGAAATCATCGGCGATAGGCTGAAAGCCATCGGCTTTGACGTTGAGCCCATGCCTTTTGGCGAGGTGAGCAACTTGTGGGCCCGACGCGGCCACAACACCCCCCTGCTGTGTTTCGCCGGACACACGGATGTCGTCCCTCCAGGGCCCCGTGAAAAGTGGCGGAATGACCCCTTCGAGGCCGAAGTGCACGAGGGCAAACTGTTTGGCCGCGGCGCTGCCGACATGAAAGGCGCCCTGGCGGCCATGGTCTGTGCCTGCGAGCGCTTTTTCGCCGATCACCCAGATACCAACGGCTCTTTGGCATTTTTGCTGACCAGCGATGAAGAAGGCCCCGCTGTGGATGGCACGCGCAAGGTCATGGAAACCCTGCAGGCCCGGGGACTGACCATTGATTACTGCGTGGTGGGCGAGCCCTCAAGCGCGAAACACCTGGGAGATACCCTGCGTATAGGGCGTCGCGGATCCTTAAACGGCCATTTAAAAATTGCGGGAATCCAGGGTCACGTGGCCTATCCGGAGAAGGCACACAATCCCATCCACGATGCGGCCAGGGCCATTTCAGCCCTCACTGCGGCTCATTGGGATAACGGCAACCGGGACTTCCCTCCCACCAGTTTCCAGTTTTCCAATATCCAGGGCGGCACCGGCGCAAGCAATGTCATTCCCGGGGATGTGGGCCTGGACTTCAATTTCCGGTTCTCGCCAGAATCCACCGCGGAATCCCTGCAACAGCGCAGCACCCGAATCCTGGATGCCCTGGCCCTGGACTACCAGATCAGCTGGGAACTCTCGGGCCAGCCGTTCTATACCGCCGAGAGCCCCCTGCTGGAGGCCGCCAAACAAGCCATCATCGACGTGTGCGAAGTTTCTGCGGATACCTCCACCGGAGGCGGAACCTCTGATGGGCGATTTATAGCGCCCACCGGGGCGGCGGTGGTGGAGCTTGGCCTGCTGAATCACAGCATTCACCAGGTCAACGAGAACACACCGGTCGCAGACTTGCTGGAACTGAGCAAGATCTACGAGCGCATAATGGAACTCTTGCTGCTATGATTTAGCCGGCAAAATTTCCGGCCGGTAATGCGGGCGGGGAAGAACTACACGTTTCGGGGAGAATACTGGTGATCGAACACTTTATGTACCGACGCAGGCTGAACGGACTGGGCGCACTGGTGTGCGGCGGTTTGATGGGCTTCGCACTGTTCCAACAGCATATCGTAGGACTGGAACCCTGCCCGCTTTGCGTATTCCAGCGGGTCGGCGTGATCGGCCTGGGTATCATTTTCGCCATTGCATTCCTGCATGCGCCAAAGACGATTGGATCACGAATCTACGGTGTGTTGCTGCTCATTCCCGGTGGCTTCGGCGCCGGCGTGGCCGCCCATCACATTCGACTGCAATCCCTTCCGGCTGACCAGGTTCCTGCATGCGGCCCCGGATTGAACTATATGCTGGACACATTCCCGCTGAGCGACGCACTGAAAATGGTTTTCCAGGGCTCCGGCGAGTGCGCGAAAATCGTCTGGTCTTTCCTGGGTATCAGCATGCCCGGCTGGGTACTGATCTGGATGATAATTCTTACCGTCGGTGGCCTGCTGGCCAACTGGATGGTAAAAAAATCCTGAATTGAGCGAGCCTGCTAGGGAGCAGGCTCGGCTCCTTCTTCACTCTCGGACCCGCGCAGCATGTCATCAAGACTGGTGTGCCGCACGTCTTTACCCTTGACGGTATAAATCACGTATTCACAGATGTTCTTGGTGTGATCGCCAATCCGTTCCAGTGAACGCACGATCCACATAACATCAAGCACCCGGCGAATTGTCCGCGGATCTTCCATCATGAATGTGATGGACTGACGTGAAATCGCCTCGTATTCCTGGTCAATCACCTGGTCATCCAGGGCCGTCTGCACCGCAAGATCCACGTCCATACGGGCGAAGGCATCCAGCGCATTACGCACCATGGCGATAACGTGTTTACCCAGGTGCCGGATTTCCCGGTAGCCATTAGTCGGCCTCTCCTGGGTAGCCAACTGGGCAATCAGGCGAGCAATCTTTTCAGCCTCGTCACCCATGCGCTCCAGGTCAGTAATCGTCTTGATAATCGCGATAACGACCCTCAGGTCCACCGCGGTAGGAGCACGCAGGGCCAGGATGCGAGTGCACTCCTCGTCTATCGCCACTTCCAGGCGATTCACCTTGTAGTCATCTTGGGCAACCTTCAGGGCGGCTTCACTATCACCGTCCTTCAGCGCTTGCAGTGCCGCCTCGATCTGACGTTCAACCAGGCCACCCATTTCCAGCACGCTTTGTCTTACGTGCTCTATGTCGGCGTTGTATCGACGGGAAATATGTCCGGTCAAGTTTTCCTGATTCATAAATAAATTTACCTGTTGCAGTGTCGCCAGGACCCTGTCCGGGTTGGCATGGCGACATTCTTGATCAGTCAACTCTACAGTACCGCTTTTTGTTTTACAGGAGTAGTGGCTATCGGTTACCGACCAGCCAACCTGTATTTCAAAACCCGGCCCTTCAGCAAAAAGGCGGCCAGGAAAAACTCCGGCCGCCTTTGTATTCAGCTCCTGGTTCCGCCTGAACTAGAAGTCCATGGAGAAACGCAGGTTAATAGCCGAAGGACTCTCATCCACAGAGCCGTTGTTATAGCCCTTGGTTTCGATATCCAGGTAGTTGGCCATCACCCTCATATTCGGAGTGATGTAGTAATTCACACCCAGGGTCAGGACATTCTGCTCGCCACCCTTGCCCGGCAACATTGCGGTATCGCTACCACCGGTCAGGTCCAGGTTGCTGTAGCGAATCGCGTATTCCCAGGCATTGGTGGCCTTGGTGCGACCAAATTCGCCACCCTTATAGGCCCGTGAATTGCCGCCAGTCATATAGCTTGCCTGAACGTAGTAACCGTCAAAGCTGAAGTTCGGCGTTACGGTCAAATCATCGGGCGCTGTGCGATTGACGTCCGCAGTAATGTATTCACCCTGTACCGAAACGCTACCCATCACGAGCGAGCCTTCCAGACCCATTTTCACAATGTCGTCCACGTAGTCAATGGTGCCGGTATCAATCAGGCGCACCGAGGTCACGTGGGCTTCAGGGCGTGCACGCAAGCGAAGGGCTTCATCTACCGTGTTCTGAGGCTGTTCCCAGCTGCCCCATACACCCAGGTGCAGCAGACTGTCATCGGTTTTCCACGGCACATAGGCGACACGACCGGAGAAGCCCACACCTTCATCCTTGCCGCTATCCTGGACTTCTGCATCCTGGCCAAATCCCGCCACGGCAGCGGTCCAGTTGTCACCGGAAAAATCGGCGCCGACGCCCATGCGCCGATTCAGGGTCAGGCTATCTGCTACCGCAGACCGCTCGATGAACGTCATGTACTTGCTGCTGGTCAGCACCTCCAGGGACTGGGGCACCTTGAACTGACCGATGGTCAGCATTTTGTGCCCGACGTAGGCATCCTTCACCACCAGGTCACCATCGGCGAAGTCGATTTCCATTTTGTATTTCCAGTCGTCAGCGAGATTGCCACCAACGCCAATACGGGCACGGCGCATTTCGGTACCGCTACCCAGCTCGGTCACATCGCTGCTGTACTGATTCATATCTACCTGAAGGCGTCCGAAAATGTCGGCAGTTACTTCAGCCTGGGCGCTGGGCGCAGACAGGGCAGCCAACACGGCCACGGCCGGAACCAGGGAGAACTTGCTAAAAGAATTCATTGTCAAAACTCCAGATTATTTATTTCGAGTTGTGTTCAAAGGGTTGCGGTTTACTTGCCAGTAATGATGCATCCGACTAGTAACAATTAAATGACAGATTCATGACAGTTTTATGACAACGGCAGTGCTGTGTTCAACGACTGCCTATTCAGCAGGTTTCGCGACACGACTGGCCGGGAATACACAACTGAAGCAACTGCCGTCACCGGGCAGGCTGGTAATGATCAAGTTGGCATCGTGTCCTAGCAATACGTGCTTTACGATAGCCAGGCCCAATCCAGTGCCGCCAACGTCCCGGGAACGCCCGCTGTCGACCCGGAAAAACCTTTCCGTAACACGCGGGATTTCGCTGGGGGACAGGCCAATACCGGTGTCTTTAACCTTGAACGTCGCGGAGCCATCCGGCCCGGATTCCCAGGTAAGGACTACGCTGCCCTGCGCGGGTGTATATTTCACGGCATTATCCACCAGGTTGCTAAAGGCAGAGCGCAAATCCGCTTCAGAACCCAGGATTCTCGCATCGCTATGCAGATTCAACTCCAAGCTCGCAGGACATCCTGGCATAGCCAGGGCGTCTTTCTTTATCGCCGCAAGCATGGCAGGAACATCCACCGACTCCGCCTCGCCAAGGTCGTCTTCGGTTTCCTGGGCCTCCAGTCTTGATAGGGTCAGCAGTCCGGCGACAATCTCTGTCATCCGCGCAGTCTGGGCGTGCATTTCCCTGACCGGATCACCCCATGCCTCCGCCAGGCCCGGATCGTCGGCCATGGCATCCAGGTATCCGGATAAGACGGTCAACGGCGTGCGCAGCTCATGGGATGCATTGGCGACGAAATCCCGCCGGATCTGTTCCACCGTGACTTCCTGGGTAATATCCCTGACCAGCAAGAGACTTTGCTGGCGACCATAAGGAACCCGTTGAAGCGAATAAAAATGACCGGGCTCCCGGGGAGCCGGCATGACAAGCGGTTCTTCCTCAGTCGAGCTCTCCATAAACTTAACGAACTCGGGCCGCCTGACAAAATTCAATATGCTCTGGCCACGATCACTGGCCTTTCTCAAGCCAAGCATTCTCGTTGCGGCCTTGTTAAACCAGAGAATCTGATTTTGGCCATCCAGCAGCACCGTGCCATCGGGAAAGGCGCCGGAAGATTTTCGATATTCCTTAATCAGGTTCCGATACTGGCGCTTGCGACTTCGGCTGCGACGCTTCAAGCGGATGATAAATGAAACCAATTCGCCCCAGATTCCGGGCAGATCAGGGACATCTTCCCGGGCTCCCGCCTTGATCCATGCCTCGACCCGGGACAGGTTCCACAGGTGCCAGACCAGGAAGCCACCTATGGCCAGCAATAGATAAAGCTCCATGTTCCCCTGCAGAAAACCAATCAAGCCGGCCACTGTCATCAAAAAGGCAAATCGGGCAAGGGCCTTGTAGGTGGTGTTATCCAATAGCTATTCCCCGGATGCGGAAAAACGGTAGCCGGCGCCGCGGACTGTCTGGATATAACCATCCAACTCGAAGTCCTCCAACGCCTTGCGCAAGCGACGTATATGCACATCAACCGTCCGCTCTTCTACATACACATTCGCACCCCAAACCTGGTCCAACAGCTGGCTGCGGCTGTAGACCCGGTCGCGGTGAGTCATGAAGAAGCTCAACAGTTTGTATTCGGTCGGCCCAAGGTGAATTTCTTTATCGCCTGCCATCACCCGGTGACCCACGGCATCAACCTGGAGACCTTTCACCTTCAACACCTCGGTTTGCTCAACTGGCGCACTGCGCCTTAGCACCGCATTAATTCGCGCGTGCAGCTCCCTGGTTGAAAAAGGCTTGGTAAGGTAATCATCTGCCCCGCTGTCGAGACCGGTCACCTTGTCCTGTTCCTCTGCCCGGGCGGTAAGCATGATCACCGGAATATTCCGGGTCAGTTCCTCTCGCTTGATCCGGCGGGTCAATTCCACGCCACTGAAATCCGGCAGCATCCAATCCATCAGGATCAGGTCTGGAAGAGAATCAGAAATCAAGGCATGAGCTTCAATTCCGCTGCCCGCCTCCAGCACTGTGAAACCGGCGCGCTTCAATCCAAACGCCACCATCTCCCGGATGGGCGCCTCGTCTTCTACGATGAGAATTCGTTTTGAGCTCATGTGCTGTTCCGGTGTCGGAGCCCCACCATCATCAAGGGGGATGCCAATTAAATCAACGCAGTGTTACAGATTTGTGAACCCTGGGAATTAAAGGGCAGCCGACACTCACTGACCCGGTTTTTTCGCCACCTGGTCACGCAGGTAAACTGGCAGGGCTTGCTCAACCGGCACCGACTGACCCCGAGAAAATGCCAACTTCCCGAGCCGGGCGATATCCGCCGCCCGGGGTAAATACACCGAGGAATCGAAGACAAGTCCTTCGGGCATTGCCTGCTTACCCCCGGGAGTGGTCCAACCCGATCCCACCCCATGACTGAATCCTTTTGCCAGCACGGCCAGTTCGGACGCATCCACCAGGGCTTCGCTCAGGGTCTCTTCGGGACCCTCCGCACCAATCCGGAACCCCCCGATAAAAAACTCCTTGAGCCGCGCATCCTGGCAGACCAGCAACTCTTCCCAACCTAACTGCCTGTGGGCCTGCAGCGCCAGCGCTGCCAGGTCAGACACCGGCAATACGGGCAGTTCGGCTCCCAGGGCCAGACCCTGGGTCACGCCGGTAGCAATCCTCAGGCCAGTGAACGACCCGGGTCCCCGGCCAAATGCGATGGCGTCCAGGTCCTGCATATCCAGACCGGCCTCATCCATCAGGGAGTCCACCATGGGCATCAACAATTGGGTGTGTTCCCTGGGTGCGACCTGGTATCGCTCGAGCAGCTCGTCACCGATTAGCAGTGCTGCCGAACAAGCCTCGGTGGCAGTATCCAGTGCCAGGATCTTGATACTCATTCATGCTCCTCTACAGCATCATGGCTAGACAGGAATTCGATAACCTCCTGCAGCTCGCCGGTACGTGGCATGTCCGGCAGGCTGGACAGGAATACTTTACCGTATCCTTTACCCGTGACGCGGGGATCGCAAATCATAACCACCCCGGTATCCTCCACATCACGAATCAAGCGACCCACACCCTGCTTGAGGGAGATCACTGCCTGGGGTAACTGGTGTTCACGGAAGGCATTTCCTCCGGCGCTTTCTATGGACTGGATCCGGGCCCGGGTCACCGGGTCCCCGGGAGAAGCGAACGGTAATTTCTCTATCACCACCACGCTCAGGGCCTCGCCACGCACGTCCACGCCTTCCCAGAAACTGGCAGTACCAAACAGCACGGCGTTGCCCAGGGTTCTGAACCGTTCCAACAACTGGTCCCGGGGCAAGGTGCCCTGCACCAGTACCGGCACCTCGGGCATGGGCTCATTTCGCTCCCACCAGTCCACCGCCTCGCGCAGGGCCCGGTGACTGGTGAACAACAGGAAAGCCCGGCCGCCACTGGCTTTCAGCAAGGGCTCCGCGGTCTCCATAACCTTGCGGGTGTAGTCGTAGCTACTGGGGGCCGGTAAACCCTTTGGAAGATACAACATGGCCTGGCGGGTGAAGTCGAACGGACTGTCCACTTTCAACGTGGTGGGCGACTCCAGCCCTACCCGCTGAATGAAGTGACTGAAGCTCTTCCCCACCGCCAGGGTGGCCGAGGTGAATATCCAGTTACTCAGGCAGCTTTCGATATGTCGCGACAGGGTCGCCGACACATCAAAGGGTGTCATGCGCAGGATGAAGCCCCTGGCGCTGAGTTCCCACCAGCGCAGGCCGTCCGTGTAATCCGTTGCCGTCAGTCGATCCCACCTTTCCAGGGAAACCCTGACCCGCTGGCACAGCTGGGACAGCCCGGGACCGCTTTCCTCCACCGCCACCAGAGCCTTCTCCAGGGCTTCCAGGCTAAGGGCGACCTCGTCCAGGGCATCCGCATTTGCCGTGGCCTGCTCCCAGTCAAGTCGACCCATTTCGGTTCCCAGCTCCAGGCGCAGTTCCCGGATGGATCGCTCAAGCCCGGCAATTTCACTTTCAGGCACCGATCGATTACCCAGGGTGCCCATGGTTTCGACCATTGCATCATGGGCCAGGGCCAGCAGTTGGCGACTGCTCACCGATTCCCCAAAAAACTGGGCTGCCACTTCTGGCAACTGGTGGGCCTCATCCACGATCACCGTGTCCGCGCCCGGCAGCAATTCCCCGAATCCTTCTTCTTTGAGCGCCAGGTCGGCTAACAGCAGATGGTGATTCACAATGACCACGTCTGCTTCCTGGGCCGCCCTGCGGGCGC
>UPTN01000148.1_pt1 | contig 38644 bp, 53 predicted proteins | sample 2160111 | NCBI WGS metagenome assembly UPTN01 (sample SAMN06265058, study PRJEB28932) | marine metagenome | isolation source: Columbia River Estuary | place: USA:Columbia River Estuary, USA | collected 2014-05-05
AGCACCAACTTCTCCTTGAAAACCTTGATCACCTTTAGCACCAACTTCTCCTTGAAAACCTTGATCACCTTTAGCACCAACTTCACCTTGATCTCCTTGAAAACCTTGGAAACCTTGATCACCTTTAGCACCAACTTCTCCTTGATCACCTTGGAAACCTTGAGGACCTGATGATTCAGAAATAACTTTAATAGTACCAAGCATTGTAGATGCATGAGCAGTACAATAATAGTAATACTCATCTGGAGCATCATGTGGAATTGTAAATATAACTTGTCCGTCCGGGCCGGCTGCACCGTTATTTATTATAGACCCAGCAGCTGGATCGTCAATTGTACCTTGTGTCTTAGTAATCTGGAACGGATGTCCAGTAGAATTATTATCAAATACATAAGATTCACCTCGTGTAACGTACAGTGTTGGGTTAACATTACCACCGCTAGTCGCTTCAAATGAATCTTCTTCGTTAATTAAATAAGCTGCACTTCCTGAGTTATTAATATCGAATACATGTTTTGTAGAAATAGTTTCTACAAATGTATCTCCGTTTGACATAGTTAATGTCAATTCACCTGTACTAGAATCATAAGAAGTAGAATCTAATTTTACATCACCTCCAACAATTTCTACCCAACATTCTGCTGCGGTTCCGGAACCAGACGCAGTACCGTATGAAGGAGGGAATCCAGGATTTTGATAGCCAACAGTTGCACTAGGATCTAATAAAATAGCTCTTTCGTATGGTTCTAGAGCTTTCCATTCTGTCATTCCTAAACTAATACCATTAGCATCAGGATTGCCAAAATATCCTACAGGTAATAATCTAAATGATTGGCCAGTTTCAATAATGAATACTGTCATACCAATTCTTCTTCTACCGCATGACCATCCACCGTCATTTTCAATAGGAACATTACTACCGTCTAATCCAATTGGAATTTCATACATATCCTGCATGGTTGGCATTTCTTGATAACCACCCGTTAATTGAAATGATTGTAAAATACCATGTGTATCATCTGCAAAAGCATGTCCTAAATAATTAGTGTAATTATATTGGCCTGATATCTGTAAGTTATAATTTGTTGGCATTGTCTTTAAATCTTGTTTTTTATTACTTTGTATATATTATTAATTGTTGAATCCGAAATCAGAGCTTCCAGTTATTGAACCATTACCCATTCTATATAGCCAGTAGCTTTCACCATTATATGTAAATGCCTTTCTTTCCGAAGTAGCATTAGTTGGAAGGTTATTTTGCTTCAAGTATTGTGGACTTGCTGAACGTACATCTTCAGGGAAATCAACGTTAGCAGGAATTGCTAAATAATTATATTCTGCAATAGCATTGGCTGCGAATGTCCATTGCGTGTATGAATTTGTTCCATCACTTGTAATAGTATGTCCGGCCGGCATTTCAAATGAATCTACGGTGTATGCTCCTGCTCCAGTGTTATAAGGATCAGTTCCACCATTATCAATTACCTCAGTCATTGCATCGGAAAGAGTTGCACTTCCATCTGTAATCGCAGGTGTATAATAAGTTGCAAAGGTACTAGTTAAATAAGTATTAGCGTATGGGAACGCACTTTGTCCACCATGGAAATAATAGATTGTTCTTTCATTTATACTCGTTGTTGTTGCTGTCATAGGCGTAGTGTATTCTCTTCCACAGTTTTGTCCGTTTCCGGTTGCGTCGTATATTTTATATGTATAATCTCCTGAAGGTAAATCATTTATCCAGTTAGTTGCTGAACCTGAATTTACCACTAAAGTATTTCCAAATTGATTACCTGCACCGTCGTATAATTCAACCTGATAAGGATGTCCAAGTCCTCCACTTATATTAGTGACTCTAAAGTCATTAACATCTCCAGTCGTAGGAAGATTGTCTTGATTTGTAATAGATCCAGTTGATTGTACATAAGCAACTTGAACAAATCCATGTTGATTTGCACTAATTGTCATTTCACATAAAGTTTCAGTATCTTTTACATTCACTGATTGTGCAACGTGTGTACTTAAATTACCTAATGAACCTTGATTAAAATTATTAAAAGTAAATTTACCGTCATAGTTTACAGGTATATCAGCAGCTGTACATGTAAATTCATATAGACCTTGACCTTGTCTAGCAATATCAACCATAAATACGTCCATTTCAACATGCTCATTCATTGAAAATCTCCAGCATCCGAAGTAATCAGTATAATCATACTGAGGACCCGCAGGTGCAGTTAGTGTTCTTGATAGTGAAAATGCTTCACAGCCATTAGTATCTCTTCCTACTACAGTGTATGTACCAGGGAGTAAATCAAATGTATAATTACCATTTCCATCAGCCGTTAATGTTTGATAATTAGTTCCACCATCGCTAGAGAATTGATAAGTACCATTTCCTCCAGAGATAGACATTGTTATAGAACCTGTTTCACCACATTGTGTAGGTTGAGTTGTAGATACCACATCACCGGTAATAGGATTAGGATTTGTTACTGTTCCATCAAAGGTTGATGTAACATCACATACACCTTCTGTTGAAATTAAATTAACAATCCTATATGCTTTGACTTTATATGTTCCATTGCCAACTCCCATGCTAACGGCACCTGTATATGTTTGTTCAGGTCCGAACGTAGATCCATTGTCATCAGATATTTTATATCTATAGTCATTATCATTAAATTGTGATAATCCGCCCGTAATAGTAAAGTCTAGTGTTGAACTATTATTTGAGTCATAACATGTAGGTACAGTTACACTACCACCTACATTCATTACAAATACTTTTCTTACGTCGACTACCTTTGTATTACTTTGACATCCATTTTCTGAATAATCAGTATGTTGTGCGATTAGAGCTTTACTACCACTTGCTACATGTGCAAGTGTAACGTTTGTTTGAGATCCATCCCAACCGCTAAGTAAACTTCCACCAGGGGCACTACTTAAATTATAAGAATTAGAAGGTCCACCTGTTGCGGTAACACTATAAACCCATCCGTCAGTATGACATGCTGGTTCTGAAACCAATGATGCATTTAATACAATATCAGATGAAGTTGAATAACTTAAAGTAGTAGTTCTATATGTACAACCATCTGATGTTATTAGAGCATTGAAAGATCCTTCTTCATCTGCACTAGATATTGATAGAAAATCATTGCTTGTAAAGGTTCCTTCAAATTGATTATTAGAACCTGTTACGTATTGTAATGACATATTAGCAGTGTTACTAATATTTGCTCCACCGTTTCCAGTAATCCATTGTAATTGAACAGATTGATTTCCTACTATATTGTTTGTTAACCCACTTCCTATAAATTTAATATAATATGTAGGAGCTGAATTACATGTTCCATCAGTAACTAAATGCGAAAGAACTTGAATTTCATCAGATTCGGCTATTACCACCGGGTTATTTGTATATGCTATTTCTTGACCACTTACATTATCTCTCATGTAAATATTGTAAGAAGCAGGCGCAAGATTATTGAATGACATAACATTATTACTATAATCATTACCTCCATTAATTGACCATCCATAGTCTCCACTTCCTCCTGATCCAGATACGGATATCAAACCGTTTGTTGTTTCAAAACAAGTTGGTGTTGCAGTTACACTGTCTATTTGAATAGATGTGTTAGAATTTCCAACAGTATATGTTACGGATTTCTTACATCCATTAGCATCATCGACTAAGAAACTATAATTTCCAGCACTTGTTATTGTTATAAATTGAACAGATCCACCTGAATTATTAATAGTATGTGTTTCTGAATTACCAGTCACAATATATGGTGCCGTTCCACCGGATACTGTTAATACTGTAATAGCATCATTAGCTCCAGGATAAGATTCTTGTCCAGTAACACTTGCTGAAATTGCAGTAGGTTCTGAGATAGTAATAGCTTGTGATGCTATAGTACCAGTTACATTATCTTTTACAAAGAAGTATCTTGTTCCTGACACTACATTCCATGTGTTCGTAGTACTCGTCGTTACGGGTTCATACGTACCGCTATATGAATTAGTCAGTGAAGGGAAAGTAGAATATCTATAATCTCCAGAACCACCTTGAACCGTCATAGTAACGTCTGTGTTTCCAGTGTTACATTCGATATCATCTCCAGTTAGAGATACTATACTTATTTGAGGATTTCCTGGTACTATATTAAATGAACCGTTTATCGAACAGCCATTGTTATCCGCACCTAATACTGTGAATCCTCCTGATTTTAAATTATCGAAAGTAAAACTAGTTTGACCACCACTACCATTTATTGTTTGACTATCCTGTGAATCATTATGTACAATTTGAACACCGAAATTTGGGGTTCCACCTGTAACTACTATCGTTACTGAACCATCATCTTCTCCGACAATAGATTCACTCGTAGCCGTATAGCCTAATGAAATTGCAGCAGGCTCACTTATAGTGTGTGAATCTGGGGCAATATTATTAGGATAAGTGTCTTCATCTTCTACCTTTATTGCGTATGTTCCTGCATCCATATTAACGAATGTATATGAAGTTTGAGCTAGGAAATTCGTCCAATTTGCTCCGTCATCATTTGAAAATCTGTAAGTTCCGCTTCCACCGCTTACGTTAATTGTCATATCAGTGTCATTACCATTACATAATATTGGATCAGAGGTTACGCTTGTTATAGAAACACCTGCACCTCCTTGGCCTATATTAATTGTATATATGTATGAACAATTAGTATCTGTTCCGTCCGTTACTTTAACGGTATGTGCTCCTGCAGTTAAGCTAGAAATACTATGAGGTCCGCTTGCACTAGGATTATTAATTACTCCTAAACTTCCTGTACCAGGGCCAAAGAATTCTAATTTAAAATAAGTACCATTTCCTCCAACTATATTTGTTATTGTTATTGTTCCATCTTCAGCACCTGCGATCGTTTCATCTGTCGTTGAATGAGTAAATGAAATTACAGAAGGGTGTGACATTAATATTGATTGGCTATCTGAATCTAGTGTTATAGAATCTCTAACGTAGAATGTATTTGTTGTTCCACCTTGATAAGATCCTGCAAATGTATGTGTATATGGACCTGAAACTGCGAAAGGACCAACCCATGTGAAATTATCATCTGAAAATTCATAACTTCCGCTTCCTCCACTTGCAGTTAACTGAACACTTCCAGAACCATTATTACATGTAATAGTAGATTGTTGTATGTTTGAAGCAATTACAGTACCAGTACCGGCGTTAATTGTAAAGTTCGTTGATACAGGGCATGTTGAATCGTCAGAAGCATCCACTGTGTAATTACCAGATGCAAGTCCATTGAAATCAAATTGGGTTTGTCCAGATGTTCCGCTCATGGTATCAACTGTCACATTGTTATTGTCAATTACACTTACAGTATATGGCTCAACACCACCACTTACAATAATGCTTGCTTCTCCATCACTTTGTCCACTAACTGATTCATCAGTTGTGTTAAGCACTTGTATTCCTAATGCAGCTGGTTCTGTAATTAATAAAGTCCATCCTTCTGCACTACTCGATGTTGCACAACCAGAGCTACTAGTTGCAGTTACAATATATTCTGCTGCATGTAATCCTGTTGGATTTTGATCATTTGAAACAATCGGATTTAATGGGTCTGTAATATCAATCCATTGGAATGTAAAGGGCGTATCACCTGTCACAGTTATCTGTGCAGAACCCGTACTTTCTCCATTACATGTTACGTTTGTTTGACTATCTAATACGATAGTAGTATTATTAAATTCGTTAATACTTTCGGTTACAGCAGCGGAAACACATCCATTACTATCTGTTACCACAACACTGTAATCACCAGCGGTAAGATTATCTATAGTCTGTGTTGTTTCACCGTTATCCCATAAATAAGTATAAGATCCTGATCCACCTATTGCATTTGCAGTTAAAGATCCATTCGAATTTCCAAAGCAACCTGCATCGTCATTTTTCAGAATTGATGCATTTACTTCATCGGGCTCAGTTACAATAATATCTTCAATAATATCCTCACATTCATTACCATCAACTACTTTATAATCATATGAACCAGCTGCTAAATTATCGTGAGTAAAAGTTTCAGCCGATTGATTCATTATCAATATCCAAGTATTGCTTGATGATAGTTTATAATAATATGTATATGATGCAGTTGTTCCACCTGCAACAGATAAAGATACAGATCCGTCTGTACTTCCATTACATGTAGGAATATTTACTGATGTAGAACTAAGAGTTATATTAGAACTGTTATCTGCAATAATAACCAGTTGATTATATTGACACTGTACTGAATCGTTATTTACTAAAGTTACAGAATATGTTCCAGCATCTAATCCGCTAATATTGTAATTATCTACAGATAATACTTCAGAACCCAGTTGATTACCGGCAATAGACCATGTTAATGTATAATCTAAATTTACATTTTGACCACCAGATAGGACTCCAGAAATATCTATACTTCCAGATCCATTGATACCACATACTACGTCGTCTGTTTGTGTTATAGTTGCAGTAATATCCGGAGATTGTGCAACGCCTATATTTTGAAAAGGACTAGAACATGCATAACCTTCAGCTGAATGAACTCTTCTGACTACACAGTCATAAGAACCAGATGATAAACCACCGTATGTATATTGATCTCCTTGATTTGTTTCTGTCCATGTCGCAGAAAAGCTATTACCACCGTCAACACTGAATTGCCACATTGCAGGTAATTCATATCCGAATACAGTTGGACTAGGTCCACCTTGTAAAGCACTGAATACGATACTTCCACCTTGATCAGAACAATCAGAGTCGTTTGAAGATAAAGCAAATGCATAAGGAGCTGGATTTTGGAATGTATGTATTGGTCCATCTACTATAAATCCTGTAGAATCTTTTACTGCAGGATATACAATAGTATTTCCTCCTGGTATATTTGAAAAACTAGGATCATTAATCCATGTATAACCATCTGTATTAGGATCTGTTATACTATATTCATAAGGTCCAGTACCTCCTGAAATTGAATATATTAAAAGATAATGTCCTCCATTTTCACAATCAGCATTTACAGGTCCTGATAAGAAATTTAATGCAGAAGGTTCAGTTATAGATACAGGTCCATCTGATATTTGACATAAAGATGTAGAGTCTGTAACTATTGCAAAATAAGGACCAGCATTTAAAGATACTGTTCCTGTTCCTGATGCGTTTATAGGGAATGTAAGAGTAGTTGCTTGTGTTCCGTTAGATGATTCTATTAAAACCGCATTTGAAAGATCATTCGGGTTTGAACCTTTGTATAAATCATAATCGAAAGGACCAGTTCCACCTGTAATAGAAACTGTAATCTGACCATCATCGCCACTTGGCTGAGAAACATTACTATCAACAACAATTGATGTTGTATGAGCAACGATTTCAGTAGGTGTAATTCCACTAGATATGATATTTCCACCAACTGTATCTTTACAATATATGTAATATGTAGTATTAGGTGTTAAATTAGAACCATTAAATTGTGTAAAAACATTACTAGTGCTCCAATTTGAAATGTTTCCAAATGAAAGACCACTTGAAGCTTGTAAGCTAAATTCATATTGTGGAGTTCCTCCTGATGCTACTGCATTAATAGTAGGTAATTGATTTTGACAATCATTTTTGTCCACTGCTGTTCCACTAACTGAAAGAGGTGAAGAAGTAATACCTCCCATTTCTGCAGGAACCCAGATCCACTCATAATCTTTTGCTCCAGCTTCAATATAGTGTGCATAGTCTGCATCAGCTGATCCAGGAGTTCCATCTCCAGGATTTACTTCATGTAATTTTATACCTAATTCAAGGTCTGCTGATGTCATTTCACCATGAGTACCTGATCCAATTACTCTGTAGCCTTTAATTATTTGACTAATTAAGTGAGCATTGTAGTCTTGTTCAGGGTGGTGTAAAGGACGGCCCAGATTATGTGGAAATAGAGGCTTAAAATATCCCTTAGGAGTATCTTCGCTTCTGTCCGCATTTCCGAAGTTCCAAAATTCGTTTGAGTGTGACATTATTTTCTTCTTATGTTTTTATTATATAGTTCTTTAGTTATAATAGATCTATTTTCTCTATATTTATCATATAATTTTTTAAGATCCTTTATTGCTGCTTCAAAATATACTTCAATATATCCACAGTCAATATATTTAACTTGATCCTTAATATACTCATTAAGGATAAATTCTTTCCATTTTTTCTCGACTTCTTTAAATCTAGGTGAATATCCGATTTTTAAATCTTTATGTGTACTTCCTCTAAGATTACCTGTAGTATGAAAACCACCATCACCCTTAGATCTTACTAAAAAGTTACTTTTTTCTTTAACTTTTGCATTCTTATCTTTGTCGACTATAAACGATTTTAATCTGTATAGGCCTAAATTTAGACAGTGTATATTGTCAAATCCACCTGGTGAAGTTTCCTTATTAATAAAATTCCAAATTTGAGTTAAATTTTCAAATCTGGGTAATGTTTTTTCAATAAGATCTTCTCTATTACTTCTATGTGAAATAATAATGTCTTTAATTGGTCCTTCGTTTGCCTCTACTCTTTTCAAATAGATGTATAGAAGGTTTAACGAGATTCTGTCTGTTATCATTAATCTTATCCGAAATATTTACTTAAGAGCCATGTCATTACAGCACCCATTGATGTTAAAATACCGATAGAGATCTTAGTTACAGAAGACTTCCATCTTACTAAAGCTTTATGTTCTTCAATGAACGATAATCTCTGCACCTCTTCGGCCTCTCCTTCTAAACGATGTTCAGTATTTTTCTTAGTTTCTACTATAACCCCGTCGAATGGATTTAACAATTGTCTCTTAAGTTCTTTTACCTCGGTTTTAAGATCTTCCTGATTTTTCATCATAGCTTGAATCGAATTCTCTATCTGAATGTAATTAGGATCTTCCATTCTCTTCTTGAAAGTAGAGAATAATTCATATAAGTCTTCTATTAACTCTTTAGGACTTTTATCTGGGTTGCTCATTAACGAAATCTATTTTTAGTCTGTATTATATATCCCCAAAAGAGACCTAAATTGTAGGTCTCTTTTAATATTCTTATATTTTACTAAACTTAATCTAAAAACAGCTCTGCTAATTTTTCTTTTTCGATAATTTGAAGCAATCTTACATCATAGTTTTCAGCTTCTGCATAGTTCTTTTCAAGATATTTTAAGTATGTTTTTTCCTTTCGTAACTTATTCATATATGCATTCTGAAAGAGAGCATAGTCCATAACTGACTGTTTCCAATTGTCATAAAAGGCATGTCCAAGCTGCGTACCTGCTGCTGTAGTGCTCCTGGCTCGAGCTTCTTTCATTCCGAATAAGTTATTATTCTCAACAAAAATTCTGCTCGAGAAGTGTCCGGTTTCCAATATAGATTGTGCTAATATGATTTCAGGAAATCTAACATTCAATCTTTTAAGCTCTTTTACTAAGGCTTCTTTACTGAAAGTATCTGCCTCAGTCTCTACCGTATAAAATCCTTCTTCAACTGGAATAGATGATGCTTCAATGAATGCTTTATCATGTGCATTGTTTAATGCTATTTTCATAAAGATGGCAGAAGCGGTGAAAGTAATTAATAGAATGTATAATAGGTTCTTAAACGAAATTCTTTCGAATGATAATTTAGTCTTATTATAAGTGTACAACATAATTATTTATTTGAGTTATTAGTCGGTGATATGATGGTTAAATTATTTAATTGATCCAAACTATCGGAAAAATCTACTCCACCGATAATAGGATTAAGATCCTCTAAACCTTCTTCAAAATCTTGAATATCAGTAGGCTCATCTTCTCCTAAAGATTTATTAACAGCAATGTAATCTGCCTGTGTTCCAAGAATAGTTGGAAATTGAAACTGAATCTCATGATCAATGTATTTGAAACGTTCAAGATCGTTAGACTGAGACTCTACCATCTTACTGAAAACCTCAGTAGGATCAGTGTACATTAGAAGATCGGAGTCCATTTCGATCTGAAAGGTATGGCCACCCTTTGGCTTCCAGTGTTCGGTACCTTCATGGAAACCATAATTTTCATAATACTGTGTGTGAACTAAAATTTTGTTGATTGACATATCTTTTGCTTTATTGATTATTACTATACTAATATAAGCAAAAAATCTGAGATAAAAAAACTTTTAGCTGTTTATTTTCAAAAAAAGTGAAAAAAAAGCCCAAATTCTAAAATTTGGGCTCTTGTAATCGTAAAGTAGATACTATTTCTTCTTTCTAGGCTTATATTTTCTCTTTGCCTTTGGTTTTGCCGGTAAAGCCGGTTTTACCTTCTTTAAAGGCTTTTCAAAATCTTCTTTTGGAAAGCTTTTTTCTTTTTCAATAACATCCCATTCTCCTTCTAGATCAATTCCCTTTGGAGTGTTCTTTTTTGTAATCTTCTTAGGTCTATAATTATTAGCACCTTCAGCTATAGTATCTATTGATGGCTGACCATCAACTCCGCCTCCTCCTATTGGGGAACCAGACCATGTGTCTTCTTTCTTTATGAATTTATTATAAGCAGCCCAGCCACCAATAATAATCGCAATAGAAAGTAAAATATAAAATAACATATTTAATGATATATTTTTGCATATAATGCGTAATGCACTATAGACTATATATCTCTATGGTTTACAGGTCTTTATCGTGTCCACCGTCTCTGACCTTCTTAGCGATATCAGAATCAGCTTTACCCCATGTTCCAGGCTGTTTTGTCAAAAATGAATTTACTCTAGCATAACCCCATTGAGCTTGTGTTGCTCCAGGTCTATGACCAGTTTTCCATGCAGCTAAACCTCTTCTCATAATAATTCTAAGTAATCCAACTGGAACGCCAGATTCTTTAGCTTTATTCTTAATTCCTGTTTCCATTCCACCATCACCTAAAGGGCTTTGATCGTTTGTAGTTTGTTCAGCTTCTAGTAATTCTCTATAGTATTCATCTCTATCAGATCTAGATTCTCTAATCATTAAGCCTTCTTCCATGTTATCTTCTTCAGCAAATTGATCGTATTCTTTAGACCACTTTTTCCATTGACCTTTCTTTGCATATTCTGCGAAGATTTCTTCTAAATGTCCATAGTAAGGAGACATGTTTTTTGGACCTATTAGTTTTTCTACTACTTGATCAGCTACCCATCTTCCTGCTTTTGAATTTAAGTAATATAATGCAGCTTGGTCTGTGAAGTCATAGTTTGTTCCTAAGACAGAAAAACCATCTAAATATAATTCATTAACTTCATCTAATCCGAATTGATCTAATAGAGTACCATAGAAACCATAAGATTCATTAACATCTTCTATTCCATATTGTAACTTTGCTCCAAATCTAAATTGACCTTTTCTCAGCATTCTATTTTCATTAGCTAATGATTCACTAAATAATCTCTTACCTGTTTTATCTTCTAAGTGTAATAGAGCTTTAGGATATTCTTTTTGCATAACATTAAATGTAGCAGGAGCAACTTCCGGGGTAGATACTGGTTCTTGGTGTATTACCTTACCATCCTGTACTACTACGATAACTGCAGGATAACTTCCTTGTTTTGCAGCTTTATGTACTTTAGATAATTTAGCTTCATTTAAGGATTTCTTTTCTTTAACAAAATCTTTAAAATCTTGAACCATATCAGAAAATATACCAATGTTTCTTGATTCATTAGCTTTTTTCATATCAATCCAAACTCTAATAATATCTGCATAGTCTTTAGCAGTTAATTTAGTTTTGTTACCCCATGTTGTTTTATCATTAAGATCAAACATTTGCTTAGCAAACTTATCAATATTACCTGATCTAAAATACAAAGTAGCTCTTTGTCTTCCATTATCTAATAATTCCCAAGTTTCTTCTCTATCATCATGTGGATCTAATCTCCAACCAGCTGAATGATTTACGCTAATATCACACATACTTGAATTACTATCAACTTGTACAGTCCAATGACCAGAAGATTGATATGTTTTTCCTTTAGCATATTTAATCTTTTCTTCAGTAACTACTGATTCATCAACATTAACTCCTCTCTTCTTTAATATCTTTTCAATTTCTTGATATGCTCGTTTGTAATCTGATTTTGAATGTTGAAAACCTTTTGAGTAATTAGCATAGCCATCTAATGCACCATTATACATTCCTAATAATTCATCATCTGACATTTTATCATTAAATACAAAAGGGCCGATGAATGCTTCATATACTGAATATCCATTGGATCTAGCAAAAACACTAGACTCATCGTTCCATTGTTCTTTAGTACTACTTATTGAAATTTGTATATAATTCTTTGCACCTAAATCTGGCTGTATAAGAAAAACTAAATCATCACTACCAACATAAAGATCCCAATTTCTACCTGATTTTTGAGTTAGTAATAATTGAAAATTAGAATCTAATTCATTTTTAAGTTGTCTTGTATTTGGAAAGCTTCCACGACCTGTAGAAAAACCATCTCTGTATTCTAGTTCATCTCCAAAAGAAAGTTGATCTACAAATTTTTGTAATCTTTCTTCTTCATCATTCTCAAAATAAAACTCATTAACTGCTGATTCAATTAACTTAGCCGCAGCATAGGGGTCTCCACCCTGATAAATAACATTATCTTTTTTATCAATAACTTTATATTCTCCAGTTCTTACAGATAAATCAATGGTTATTGTTTGACCTTTGTTTGTATCAGCTAAGAAATAAATATCCTTGTTGTCTGTGTCAGGTAACCAGTGTGTTTTTAGTTTTATAGATAAATTTCTAGCATGGCTTGGTAAACCTTTAGCTTCAGTAACTTGAGATTCTCTAAGTAATTTAGGATTATTATCTAAAAGATCTTCCATTTCTTTTGCAGCTAGAGTTTTAAATCCAAACTCACCGAACATTTTCTTAGCTAATTTATCAGCTTTCTTTAAATCTATAATTTGATCTAATTCATCATCTTCTAATCTATATAGACCCATTGCTCCAAACATGTCACCTGCTAAGATGTCTGCCTTTTGAAATGGACTCCATAAATCTGATCTTTTTTCAGTGACAAAGTTGTCAAATGATTTTAAGTTTTTCATGCTTTCGCTTTTGAATTTTTTATTGTATGCTGTAGTGTGTTTTGATTTCTTAACCTTTCCTGATTCTCTAGCTTCTTCATCACCTGGTAATTCTTCATAAGAATCTGGATCATCATCGTCCATTTCAGCTTGTTTTTTCATTTTAGCTTCTTTTTCTTCCTTTTCTTCGTCAGAAAGGCCAGTCATATAGGCATCGGGTCCTGGTTTAGCTTCATATAATTCATCTATTAAAGAATAATACATGTTAATCATGTCAGATTCTAATAAAGATTCATTAAATCCTCTTTCTGCTGCATCGTTTTCTACCCATTCTTTATCTTTAGATGAAAGCTTTTTAAAATCTTTATCAAATCTGTGATGAGCTATTAAATCATAGATATCTTCCATCTTATAATTACCCTCTTCAACAGTTTCAAAGTCACTTTTGTTTTTTGCATAGTATTTTTGAGTAGCCATTGGGAGTTTAAATATAGAAAGACCATCTTTAAGAGCTCTTTTGATTTGCTTAATCATTCTATCTGTAGAAGCTTCAGTAACAAGAGATTCATTCTGTGCATCAAACCATGCAATTTGCCAATCATCTATATCAAATTTATAGAATGCTACTAAGTCTGCGATTTTATCATTTGCCTGTGGATCATCATCTCCTCTTTCAACTTCAGTAACATCATAATAGTTATTATTAATAAATGTTGCAAGTTCTTGTTCACTTGGTCTTCTACCTAATTCTTTTATTACTTTCTTAACAGTATTGTATTTACCAACATCTTCACGTTTTTCATTCATTGCTAGTAATCTTTCTCTTTCTTGTTCTAATGCTTGAAGTGTTTCATTATCTAATGCTTCACCATCACCTCCGGTTTCAGTATCAATTTGCTTATCGATAACTTTAATAGCTTTTTTGATAGCAGACTTAGACATACCTTCGGTAATTGATTCATATATAACATATTGATCTATTGCTCCTCTAAAATCTCTTTTATTTACAATGATCTTTGTTTTATTAGGACCATATATAACATAGTTATTAGGTTGAATTTCTAAAGTAACTTTATCTCCTTTTTTAAACTTAACACCAGAGTCACCTTTAAGGTCTCTTGCCATTTCGCCATCGAAATACTGATAACCTTCGTTTAATGTAGATTCTAGTAAATCTTCTCTACCTAATTGTTTGTAAACTTCTTTTCTAGTTTTTTCCATTTTCTCTGCGTATTTTGGATCGTCATTTCTATTGAATACAATCTGTTGTGTTAATGAACCACTAATTCTTTTTACATCTTTCTTACGTGTCTTAATTAACCATGCCGCGAGATCCTTTATTGATAAGTCTCTAAACCTTCCGTTTGCATCTGGTGCATCTGAATCATGCCAATCCGGTGCTCCTTTAGGCTTTTTTTCTTCTATGGGTCTCAAATGTTTCATAAAAATGCTATTTTATTGTACACCATCCTAAACAAACTCTCTTGAAGGTAGCGTAATATATTAGTTTACATATAAATTGTTTCATACTCTATATATCTATAAAACGAATGCACCCATAAGGTGCATCGTAATTGTTGTTTAGGCAGGGCCGCCAACACCAAAAAGTACCAAGTCGTCGTCATCTTCCGACTCGTAACCCCAAGCTGCGTGATAGTCTGTCGCTTCGAGCAAAATACCAGGATTTGGATTGATTAAATTCTCTAAATCCTTTCTTACAATTTTACTTCCTTCTTCTTTCTCTTCGGCTACTTGGTTCAAGAGTAGTTCCGATTCAGTGATTGGTTCCTTTAAAGCAGCCGGCTTAGCGTCTTTAATAGAATCCATTATGAATATGGGGTTTGTTTTGGCGTAGATTAATCTCTACTATAGTATATATACGTTTTCGACAAAAAGTTTCATGATATTAATAGCAAATATCTATAAATATGCATTATTTTTGCATTTTATCTTCTCTTTTCTGTGTGGGAAGGTCTTTTTCTATATTTAAGTTCCATATTCTGTCATTTGGAACAATAAATTTTCTTTGATGATCAAAAAGATAGAATGTAGTTCTATATAGAGACTGTCTTACGATTCTTGCCTTCTTAACTCCGTTTATCCATACGATATCATCGCGATTGAAGTCGTTTCCAATTAAAAACATAAACCCTTGCCACGTTTTAGACAAGGTGTCTCTGAATGCTAGTGTAGCCACTGCTACGACAAACATCCAACCCCATTCGCCTATAAATAATTTTGCAAGTTCTTCCATTTATTGATTTTTAATACGATCTTCCCAATATGACTTATAATCCATTACAGATCCTTTAAATTCTCTAATTTTAAGAAGCCTTGGATCTTCACCTTCACCAGCCGCAGCCTTGTTAGGTTCTTGATTAGGTTCTACATTTAAACCTGCGATCGATTTGAATTCCTTTAAGTGTTTCATATATACTATATATCTAAGAACTCTTTTCAGAGGAGATCAAGTATGCTTTATAAAGATGGTCGTATGCTAAACAAATCTGATCTTTAATGTCAGATTCTATTTTAGCAACCGGATGCTGTATAATATTATTATCAATAATTGTCATGGCAACCTTTAATCTATCCAACATCTCATGATATTGTAAATCAGTTAATTCTACACCACACTTTTTATTTCTTCCTGACATTAATCTAAACTAATTCTATAACCTACCCACCATAGGTCTATTCTAATAAAAGGTCTTCCATTATTAAAACCAAAGCCAAATCTTATTTTTCTATTAAGATAGTTTAATTTAATCTTATGGAACCATCTAGGTTTCCTGTTACTGATTCTATTAATCCACTCTTGTAAAGATTCGTCTGATCTTCGTTCATGTCGCTTTTTATTCATCAGTTGGATAGCGGTGCTTTAATTGAAGGATGGTATTTATAGTCTATTAATTCATAGTCCCATTCTCCTTCTAAGAGGTTAACATTACTTAGTTTAATCTGAGGCAGTGGATAGGCCTCTCTAGAAATTTGTTCTGTTGCTTGCTCAACGTGATTCTTATAAAGATGCACATCACCTAGGTTAGCAATTAACTCTCCTGCTTCATATCCAGTCTCTTCACACAAAAGGAGTAAAAGAGTTGCATAGCTAGCAATATTAAACGGTAAACCTAAGAATGTATCTACGCTTCTTTGATTCCACATTAAGGATAGTTTACCTCCACTAACATAGCATTGAAATCCATAATGACAAGGTGGAAGTGTCATCTCTCCTAGGTCTCCAACATTCCATGCACTCACCATTAGTCTACGAGAGTCTGGGTTTAGTTTAATCTGTTTAATTAATTCCTTAATCTGATCTACAAATACTGGATCTACCTGCTTGTTATATGCAAACCAACCTCGCCATTGTTTACCATAGATAGGGCCCAGTTCTCCCCAATGATCAGCAAATTCACGATCTTCCTTAATCATTCTAATAAATTCTTCTTGGGTTGCTAGATCTCCACCATCATTATAGTGTTCTTCGAGAGTTTTACAATATTTCTTATAAGCATCGCCATTCCAGATGTTACAGCCATTGTCTACTAGATATTTAATATTAGTATCTCCCTTTAAGAACCATCGTAATTCTGTCATCATCGTCTTAACGGCCATCTTCTTAGTAGTAATAAGAGGAAAGCCATCCTTCATCTGATGTCTAATCTGTCTACCAAAAACAGAAAGTGTTCCAGTGCCAGTTCGATCCTCTTTTTCTATAGAGTTATGAAGCAGGGTTCCAAGTAGGAGTCTATATTGTTCTTGTATACTAGCCACGGTTATCGATTTGTTGTTTGATTAATTGACAGTGACTAAATAGTTCTGCCTGTTCGAATGCTTTAAGACACCACTGAAGTTCGTCAGCCGTTCCTAAGTTTAACCATTCTACAAATTCCATATCAGTAGGAAAGTGTTGAATAAGTTTATTGGGTTGAATAAGGTCCAGATACATCTGTTCTAGTTCCTCTAAGCTACCACTCTCTGCCATTGTTAATTAAATTATGGGTAAAATTATTTTATTGAATTAAAAATTATACACTAGAAAAGTGAAAGGTTTCATGTTAAATAAGACCAAAATCTTCTAGGTCGTCAATGTCATCTCCTAGTTCTCTCACCTTTTTAATCTCCTCTTGTATTTCATGAACTCTCCATTCCCATTCCATCAATTCTTCGCTGGAGATTTTATTCCTTTTATAGAGTTTAGTCATTCGATTAAGATCTCGTTTGGCTTTGTCTAGCATCTTTTTTAGTTCTTCTTCTGCCGATAAATTCATGTTTCGGCTAATGACTAATTCGGTTGATTGGTTCCTGTTGACTTTAAAATCTATTTCATTAAATAGGTCTAGGAAAGTTTCTATTTGACTCATCTCTAAGGTGTGCGGCCGCTGTTAAAGCGTACTTGCTATTTTTAGGTTTGACGCTTCTAAGTTTGGAAGCTAATCTATATATTTTGGCATCTTTGAGGATTTGGCAAATTGGATTGAAAAGGGGGGCATTCTTTCGAGTGTCGAAGTTAATAGAGCCCTCTGCTCCTTGAGAGCCGTTCTAATTGAGTTGATCTCTTTGATCAGTTTGATCTAGTCGGATGGCGGGGAGTGGTTGTCGATTGGCCGAAGTGGCGCCATCACTGGTATTGTTTGTCATAACCGTTATCCCGGTATGGGGGACCTGTGATAATAATGTATCAATATAGGTACAGTGTGAGGCTAATTTAGCTTAAAGATAGAACATTAAAAATAAAATTTCCAAAAATTTCCAACGGAATGTGAGACTAATAAACTAGAGAGGAAATAACGCGCAATAAAAAAAGGTCTCTAAATTAATAGAAACCTTTTTAGTTGTAATAATTAAAAAACCTTGAGATTTTTAGATTGAACCTGGACGCAACACTGAGATTGCTTTGGCTAAAATAACAGAATCTCTAACTGTTAAGTGGCCGGTTTGTTGTGCCATTCCTGCCGCTTGAATAACGACGTTGACTGCACCTTCTTCTGTCATTTCTGCAATTTCGTCAAACACTGGAGTTTGAGGAGTTTGCTCTGGAGCAGTTGTATCTACGACTGCTTCTTTTTCTTTAGTTACTGTATTAGTATCTGCCATTTTTAAATTGTTTTAATATTTAGTAATTATACTTTGGGTTTATAAAAGGTTTCATTATTTATTCAGCTAAAATTAACATCAATCCATTTTCCTTCTTTATATAATTGATGTTTAGTATTATCTTCAGTACGTCTTCGGTATTCGTCAACATAAATCCAATTATCCTTATCTGCTATATACTCATACCAGGAAGGGTTGGGTAGTTCGGAATAATGATCCCATAATTCCTTCTCTACTATTTCTGGTTCTTTATTACTTGACATTACTCAGCTGTATTAATTATCCCTCCAATGATTTTCGTCTCCGCCAGGTGATCGAATTTACCATAAGTATTAATTATATAGCCCGTTTCAACAGGTGAAAAGGATTGAATACATAGTCCATCAAACTCATCGCTAAAGAAGTTACCTAAGTCCATGTGTTCATTTAAGTAAGGACCACCACTTGGATCTACCATGCTAATCCATGGATTTGACTTTACCATTTTTTGATATTGTTTTCCAATAACACTAGGTCCTACATATCGATCGTTTTCGTCATACACAGCTTCATGAATTGCTTCTTTAAAATCTTCAATATGCATTGGTGTAATTCCCATACTTGAACTATCTTTACAGTAATTCTGATATGCTAATTTATAATCATTAGAGCTTCCAAATCTGCAATGCTTGAAGTTACCTTCCCATAGAACTGAATTATCTTCTTGTTTTGTAAACGTGAAAACGTCTCCGTATCTATTTTTATATTCTACCATGTTTAATAAGTATTTGTTATATAGCTAATATAAGCAAAAAATCTGAGATAAAAAAACTTTTAGCTGTTTATTTTACCTCTTCTTTAATATTTTTAGACTTTCTAGTTTTCTTAACTTTCTTAGTTCTAAGATTCTCTAGTTCTTTATTAACTGGAAATCTACTAAAGTTTCCCATACCGTCCATATCCATATCATCAGCCTTAGGTTCTCCCATCTGACCATGTCTATCGTAATAGTTAGGATAGTTTTCTTCTCTCTGTTTTCTAGCACCGTAGAAGATGTTCCAAATTGTAAAATAGATGTAAACTGAAAATATCAGTCCACCCATAATAAAGAATCCTAGATTCATGTGTTTCGTCTTTGTCTAATTGCTATCGCAAAGAGGAGGATAGTTCCTGGCCAGTGTGCCGAATACTGAGCTTCTTCTGTGTAACCTAATACTCCATAAGTCACGGAATATAGAAGGCATGCAAATGCTAAAATTACTGGGTACCAGTTATTAAAGAATTTCTTGAATGTGTTAATCTTGTTCATCATCTTATTCATTTTATTAAGTCTTTAGATATATTATACTAGTTAAATGGCAATAGTTTCACAGAAGACCCTAAAAAAGCCCAGATAGACTGAGCTTTATTAGTTTTATTATTTATAGACTAGTTAACATATCTAACAATTCTTGCTGAGGAAACATATCGAATTTTCCTTTCTTTGTATTAGTATGTGTCCATAATCCCTTTACTTTACCATAATATGCATCTTCGTTCCATTCGAAAGCCTTAGCACCCATTGTTTTAATTAATGTAGGTAACCCAACTCTGACGTCAATTCCATCTCTCTCACCTATATGTAAAATAAGAAGCCTTAAAGATTCTATCTGAGCATCTGTATATTTATGCCAATAATCATATCCTTTAAAGGAACATTCCACAATTTGAGATTCGTCTGCTCTAGTTCCAGCATAGGTGTAAAAGCCATTAGGATCTTTTTCTACCCATACTCTTTTTCCATTAACCTTCTTCTTATAACCTCCTTTTGTTAAATATCCAAAGTTGTTTACTTCTATTCCTACTGAATGATTATGCATATATTGGGATCCGTTCTTTCCTAGGTGCCATCCATAGCCTCCTTCTGGAAAAGCTTGTACTACTTCACCGTCATACATGTCATCATTACCCTTAATCGATTGACCTCCTATGCAGAATTCCGTTGCAACTCTTCCTCTTGTGTCTCTACCCCAGTGTTCAATAGTTCTATATGGATTATTCCATCCTGCAGTATGGTGTAAGAATAAGAATTCTTTTTTAGTTGGTCCTTTTAAGTATTCACCTTTAGGCAAATAGCTTTTATTTATTATAAGTCCTTCTTCTGTTTCGTAGATTTTTTCCGAATCATCAGTAGTAGCCAAACCCATAGCATCCCAAGTGGCAGGACCGACAATGCCGTCAACGACAAGATTGTTATTGGCTTGCCATTTTTTGACATGTCTTTCAGTTCCTGGGCCGAATATTCCATCTGCTTGTATATCCAAAAATCTTTGAAGTTCTTTAACTTCCTTTCCTTTAGATCCATTCTTAAGTATCATTATGTTAATTTATTTTTTAAGGTCGTAATAATTCTAGACCCGTGATGATTTTAATATCTTCGATGCATTCTTCTATTTGATCATAGATTTGCATAGGTTTCTTTGAGAATTTATCACATACATATAATTCCTTATTAGTTTTTTTGCATGTAATAGAACATTTAATAGTATAAAGCGGTTTGTTCTTAATAAGAGGACTAAGATGTTTTACAGCATGAACCTGTTCTTTAGCCTCTCCAATAAAGCTCGCTTGAGTTTTGACAGCAGCTCTTATAAAATAATCATCTCCTTCATATTCTATGAATTCGATAAAATCTTTAATTCCATTGGTTATTAGATATAACCTATATGCTGTTTGATATGTTGAAGCCAACGCGGTCTTAAATGCACTCGTCTCTATCTTTTTAGAAATATAAAACGAGGGAAGTCTTATTGGAATTCTTTTTATCATTACTTATTTATTTTTCTTTCTTCTCTAATCTTTCTCTGTATATTTCCCTTACCACCTTCTAGAGTTACACTTGTGGTTTCAGTGGGTCTATTGATAAAACCCTTTGCAGGAATATTACTTTGCGGTTGCTTTTCTAAAAGATCAGGCTTAGATTCTTTGAATTTTTCAGAAGCTAATTTTAAATCTTCATTAGGTTTGATTTCCTTTTCGTTAGTATCAATTATTTTTTCAATATCATCATCTGTGAAATCTTTAACCATGTCATTCATAACCATATCAAGAGCGTGGTCTTCGTCCCACTCTTCTTCGACTTCTTCTGCTTCTTCTGCTAATTTATCTCCAACATCTTGCCATGCTTTGATATCATCAACTGACATTCCTTCAGTGTGAGCTGGAGCTGCACTTGTAGGTTTGTCTAGAATATCTTCTGATTTCCAGCTACTGTCTACTTCAGTTTTTTTTTCAATAGAAGCTTCGTCTAAAACTGGTGAATCATCCGCTGGTTTAATATAATCTACTAAAGATTTAATAAAACCAAGTGCAACTAATGGAAGAATGGCACCTGAAACAAAAGATAATACTCTCTTCTGATATAATGGTTCCTCTTCTATTAAGTTAAATAATTCTGACCATGTTGTAAAATCTCCCATATTAATAAATGCATAATACATGTTTCCTTGCATTTGCATAGCAGTAATTACTAAGAATAAGGCCCATACTAGAGTTTTATTCATTTTATCTAATGTAATAATAGCTGCTAAAGAAGCTGCTGCTCCTAATTCAAATCCTATCGCTAGTGATATTGCTAGCCATTTTGGGTTTGATAATTCAAAAAAATCTATTACGTGAATAGTTGAAATTATCGATACTAAAAGATATAGGGATACGAAGGTTCCTATGATAAAACCATTCACCCATTTATTCTTTATTTGTTCCATAACTAATATTTAATTTTTATTAATGCTGAGGTGTATCTCCCTTTGGAGCATCCTCTCCTTGTGTTGGCTCAGGTCCGTTGTTATAAGGAAACATTTGATTTAATTTCTCTTGTCTCTTTTTACAGCCACAGTCTTTACGACCCATTGCCTTCGCAACACCTTCTGCCATTTTATCGATTCCTGTTGCATTTGTAATTTTTGCAATTGAATCTCCTAGGCCAACTGATTTCTTCTCTTCTGCCATTTTCTTAATTTTCTTTTTCTTCTAATGCATTGATTGAAATTCTTTCTTTGTCAGAAATTTCTTCAATTCTTAGAGTTTTCCATGCTGGAACTTCTTTAATAAGCTTGATCATTTCAGCTTCATTAATAACTTGAGATGCTAAAGTATCTACTTCTGCTTCAACTTGTCTAAGCTCTTTTTTTACCTTTTCAACCTCTGAATCAATACCACATGATTTAAAGTAAGTTAATACTAAAAGAGCGATAATGATTTTAGATCCGTGCTTTGATAAAAATGTATCTAATTTGTTCATAATGTTATTGTTTTATTGTTGTTTATATATCTTTATTTGTTATTAATCTTGTCGATGTTCTTTATTGTTAACTCTTGTAGGAATATAACGAACATCTGAATACATGCTTGGACATCATCTTTATGAGCCATTTCAACCGTAGTATGCATGTATTTTAAAGGTGTTGCTAAAATAGCAGTTGGTGTATTCTCCATAAAAAATGCCATCGTATCATTACCCATAGAACCTACTGTTAATTGAACAGGGATCTTATGTTTCTTTGATATTTTTCTTAGCATCTTATTAATACCTCTATGATTCTGTGCCGTGTATTCTAAACATGGACCTAATCCGCCTTTATTATCACCGTCTTTAGCTTTATCAATCTTAGGCGTATTTGTATTATGGCAAACATCATGTACGAGTGCTAAATCAGCCTGTAAATGTTTAGCTATTTTCTTAGCACCATGTAAACCTACTTCTTCTTGAACAGAGTTTACTACATATAAATCATAAGGTAATTTGGTATTAGTTTCATGAAGTAATCTTAAAGCTTCTGCGATAATATATCCTCCAATTTTATTATCTAAAGATCTTCCTACATAATAGTCTCCAATCTCTTCTAATTGAGTATCGAAAGTAATTAGATTTCCTATTTCTACGCCAGCTTTAGTTACTGCTTTTTTATCTTTAAGACCTGTGTCAACCCATAATTCATGTTGGTCATATCCCATATCGGTATATTTCTTTCTTGTATGAATTGCTGGCCAACCAAATAAACCTCTAACCTTTTTACCTTTATGCGTATGTATCATTACAGTTTTAGAAGGTGCAATCATATTATCAGAGCCACCATGTCTTTTAACTCTAATCATTCCAGTTTCCTCGATGTTTGTAATAATCCATGCTATCTCGTCACAGTGTGCTTCTATAACCACTTTTCTAGTTTTTGAACCTTCATTGGTTCCTTTCTTAACACCATACGATGTTCCGTATGCATCAGTATATATGAAATCAGAAAATGGAGTGATGTAATCAGTCCATATCTTTTGTCCTTCTGTTTCTTGTGCAACTGGCGCGTACGCGTTTAGGTAATTGTATAAAAATTCTTTGTTTCTTTTCATGCTTCTTCTAATTGTTCTTTATACTTATTTAATCTATTTGTAAATTCTTTAAAATAATATTTAATATCTTCAGCTGAAAGGGTAAATGTCTGAGGACAATAATCTATTTCATTAGCGATCCATATTTCTATTCCATCTGCCTTTGTTCCTGTTCTTTCCCAATATGCAACATAGTATGCCGCGGCCTGTATATAATAGTCCTGAATCCAATCTTCTCTTTTTGGTTTTCTAGAATTCTTATAATCTATAATTTGTATTGTTCCGTCTACCATTTTAGAAATGTTATCGACGGTTCCTGCATAACCTCCTCCTTTAGAAGACCAAAGAAATGATTCTGATTCTATAACCTCTTCTACTCTATCAAAATATTGACTAGAATTCGTATAGAATTTATAGAACATTGTCCATCCTTCATTAATAAATTCCTGATCAAACTCTATGATCTCTTCGTCTGTCTTCGCTAGTTCTTTAAGCTGGTTTAGCTTCTCTTTCTTGTCACCTGGTAGTGGTTTATATAACTCAACTAAGCGGTGCATAACTGTACCACGGTTCATTGAAAGTGTTGAGATTCGGTTTGCTTCTTCTTCCCCTACCCTTTTACGCCATTTTACAAGACCACTTTTGTCTGAAGTTGCACTGAGAATTGTCGTTACTGAAGGGAACGTTCCTATAATGTCATTATCTTTCTTGACTTGATAATGCCTTTTGCCCTTTATTTCTACTCTACTTATTTGTTCACTCATTAAAATAAAGTTTGAACCCATCTTACTAGAGAAGGGATCCATGTTAAACCATACGCGATAATTATAGTAGGTATTGTATTAACTATGAATGATTGTAAATTAAAGTTATCGTTTTCAGGGTACATGATGACTAAGTAGCCGTCGCTTCCTTTAATTTTTTCAATTTCAGGATATGTTACATCTGATAAACCATTCTTAAGAAGAACTTCATTGGGTTTCGCTAGCGCTTGAAATACAATTGATTGTTGAACTAAATCTGGTTGAGCTCTAAATTCTTCCTTAATATTAACTACAGTATAAATTCTACCAAGCCAATCTACCCTACACCCAACTTCTGCAAGTTCAGGTGCTAAGCTGTTAGCAATTTTTCTATACTTATACATAAAATAAGATTCCTTTATGAATCTTGGCCAAAATAGTAAAAAATCTTTCATATTATTCGTGTTTGCTTAAGAATTCTGGTTTAGGAATTCCCGTTACTCTATCAATTAGGTTTCCATCTTTGAAAACAATAATGGCAGGAATACTTCTTACCATATATTCTTGTGCTATGTCCGGGTGCTGGTCTATATTAATATCGATAATATTGACATCTGTGCCAGGTTGCCATTTCTCTAAAACTTTGGTTGCCATCTTACATGGACCACACCAGTTTGCATAAAATTTTACAAAATGGGTTCCTGTTTTTACTTGTTTTAAAAGTTCCATAATTACAATGTAGTTATTAGTCTATATATCATAATTCCTATAAAGCAGATTAAGCCTGTAGCAACTGTTATATCCATTAATCTATAGTTTGTTTCAACTTGTTGTTTAGATCTACCTTGCCATTGGTTTTCATCCCATTCCTTTGTTCTTCCCTCGAAGTTATCTGGTTTATTCTTTCCCATGTTTAAATTTTAGCTTCAACTTTAGTATTGATTACTGCTCTTCCTTCTTGTTCTTCCCAATCTAAATCCTTTCTTACGTTTGAGTTTGTTTTAGAAGCACCATCTAATGTAGGTGTAGCAACTGGCATTTGACTTGCAATATATCTTAATGCTGTCATGTCTTTAGGGAAACAGTGTCCACCGTAACCTCTATCACCATCAGGACCAGGAACCATCCAATGTGAATTACCTAATCTTGTATCTAGTTTTGCAATATCTACCATTTCATTATAATCAATATGAGAATGTCTACAGATATCGTAGATTTCATTAGCAAAACTAACTTTAGTTGCTAAGAAGCAATTCGTAGTGTATTTAACCATTTCCGCAGTTGCAGCTGTAGTTACTTTAATTGGAACTCCAGGAAAAGCTGATTCAAATATTTCAACAACTGGACGTAAAGCCATTTTGTCACCACCTAATACAATTCTATTTTGATTAATAAAATCATTAACTGCATTTGCTTCTGTTAAGAATTCAGGATTAAAAGTAACATTACAGTGTTGTGCAACGAGATCATTTAAACCGTCGATTGTTCCAGGAGGAACGGTTGATTTAACTACAAGCGTTGGAACAACGTTTAAGTCAATACATAGTCTATCAATATCTCTTACTACTGATTCTACAATACCAATATGGCATTCACCAGTTGACATGTCCATTGGAGTTGGAACACATACAAAAATTACATCACATTTAGATACGATGTTTAAGAGAGTTGAGTTTGTTTTTTCTTCAACGAATTTATCATACGTTAAAACATTAAATTCTGTTTCCAAGCCCGCTTTAACAGCAGAACCTACAAAACCTTGGCCTACAATACCTATATTTGTCATCTATTTGAAATTAGTTATTAATTAGTAATTATACCTTCTATAAAGAGAAAGTTTCATACTCTATATATGCGTTATAGAATATGAAACCTCTTAATTAAGATCTTTTAATCTTTATAATGTTCTAATGTATTTCTTTCTATTTTGAATATACATTTGACCGATTGGAACTTCAAGTAACTCTCGACCTAATAGATCATACATCTTATTATCGTTTAATTGATCTATTGTTAATTCTTCAATACCAACTGACGTGCTATCATATATAGATACCCAATCACTTCCGTTGTATATAATAGAATCGCAAGTATAACAATATTCTATAATCTGATTGTTTCCTGGTACGTACCAGAATTCCGTAGAGATGCAAACCTTTACCGTATCTGACATGTTGATTAATGGAAAATAGCCTGTCATTCCTGTACCTGGATAACAGGTTTGATTATCGCAAACTGACCATTGAACTACCACTGAGTCTACTGGAGACATCATCGCATCTGTGGTATCTAATGTTATTGATAATCCGGTCACAGGATATTGTGACCATCCTAAAGAATCACACGTTACTAGTTGATTCTGTGCGTTAGCTTTCATTGACCACATTGTCATTATCGCTAACCAAAAAATAGCTACAATAAAGTAGCCCTTACTTTTACTCATTCTCTTCATCTTCTTCTTCATTTTAATATTAGTACTCCGTAGGAGAATCGAACTCCTATTTTTAGGATGAAAACCTAATGTCCTAACCGTTAGACGAACGGAGCAAATAAGAGAGGCTTCGGGTCTTTCGGGGTTCCTGTCAATGTAATAAGCGAACCCTTGCTTTTGGTATTACAATAATGACAGCTTCACTACCTCTCTAAATCTTGACTGACAGTCAATACTTATACAATATACCTATATATTGTTTCATAAAAAAGCCCAGGATCCTAGAAACCTGGGCTTTATAATAACCAAATTGAATTTTAGTTTAGAACTTTAAACCAAATCCAATTTGAAGGTTAGTAGTTTCAGCTCCTAAATCGTAAACGATTTTTGGGTCTACAAACATTGCTCCTTTGTGGAATTCGAACATTCTACCTACACCTAATTGAGCTTGATCGAAATCAAAATCGTTTAGTGCAACATATCCGAAAAATCCTTTATGGAAATACCTTCCCTCTAAACCTAAAGACATGTCTTCAGTTGAGTCAGCTTGTGTTAAGTTCATTCCAACCATGTAGTTGTCAGAAAAAGCATAACCTATTGTCGGTTGGATTGATAATTCAGTCCAAGCCGTGTTAGTAATATCACCGGTACCAACATACCAGTCTCCTTTTGTGTTCTGTGCATTTGCACCAAACGTTGTAAGCGCCGCAATGGCTAGTGTTAAAATATAATTTTTCATAATAAATTAATTTGGTTAATATAAAACTTCTATTAGTCTACGCTCTGTAGGTTTCTAGGATTAATAATAAAAGTTACTGTCGTTTGATTTTTGACAGATTTGTTTAATGAAGTTAAATTCATTGTTTTTGTTTTTGTAAGGGTTTATACTACCCAACGAAAAAAGGTTTCATTTCTGAAACCTCTTTTAATAACAATATGATTATGTTGTGCCGCAGGGGATCGAACCTCTACTTATTCTTACCACAGAATGTATCTGTCTGTGAATGACAGTTAGGGCATATCACTCTAAGATTTTCTAATCTATGATCTCGTGAATTACCATTAATATGATCTAGTTGATGAACTATCTTTTTACCATTCCATTCTTCGATTCCACATATTTCACACTTATCTTCCTTTACTCCTTCGTCTAAAAGCCTATGTTTTAAATGGTTAGTAGAATATTGAGGATGTTTTCCTTCTAAAACATCACTTAGTTTGAATTTTCCAAGTGTAGTTCTTTTTTTAGATATTCCTTTTCCTGATTGATTAGGTTTATATAGATCCATCTCTTTCGTAATCTTATAGAAATAATATCTACTTAATCCTAGTTTAACGGCAGCACCTGCCATGCTTCCTGTTTCTTTTATTGCTTGCTCTATTAGTTCTTTATTCATATTCTATATATCTGTAGATGTGATGCTAAATGTCAAAGTGTTGCAAACAAAAAAAGGTTTACAAATTAATGTAAACCTCCTATCGTTGGGCCTCAGGGGCTCGAACCCCGACTCTTCGCGACCAAAACGCGACGTGTTGCCAGTTACACCAAAGCCCAATGTAAAATGGAGATTAATCAATTATTGGACGGGGGCCCAGACTTAGATAGCAGTCTGCTTGCAATAATTTTCTTAATCTCCATAGAGCGAGATAAGAGATTCGAACTCTCGACCCTCTACTTGGTAAACAGATGCTCTACCGCTGAGCTAATCTCGCTTTTAAAAGGATCAGGGTGATCTGATCCTTTTTGGCTTCCATACCTTTCAATTAAGTAGGTTAGGAATTCCATCGTGGAGAATATCGGAGTCGAACCGATGACCTCCTGCGTGCAAGGCAGGCGCTCTAGCCAGCTGAGCTAATTCCCCATGAAAATTTCAATAAATGTAAGAACTTTAATTAGGTATTATATAACCTTTTTCGAAAAGGTTTATAAAATTTAGCGATTTGCTCTAAATCCAATTACTTGTTTAGGAGGACAGATTTTATTAGTCCTATTCTCAATCATCATCTTAGTTAAATATAGAGTTTCCACATCTTCTTCAGTGGTTACCCAATCGTTAAATAGATACGTTAACAGTTTTGATTTGATCTTCTTAGTTATTTTCATATTAGTTTATTTAATTACTATACTAATATAACTAAAAAACCCGAAATAAAAAAATTTCGGGCAGTTTATTTTCAAATAAATTGTAGTTAAGGTTTATTTCCTATTGCACTAAATATAGCAAAAACTATAATCGTAAATAAGAGTCCATTTAGAACCTTCTCATGATGCTCCTGTTCAGTAATTGGCTCAGATTCATATTGAGAGTCAGAAGTAGATTTGCTTGATCCACAACTAGATAATAAAATTAAACTTAACGACAATGCAATCATTTTCTTTTTCATTGTTAAGTCGTTTATTTTATTTATTTATATATCTAGATATTGGTGACTAAGGAGGCATTAACGTCATTAATGCTTAAAACTAGGGAAGTGATTAAGATTTTCATACCTATCGCGATAAGAATAATACCGAAAACTCTTTCCATTATTGTAATTCCTATTACACCAACTTTACGCTGAATCCAGTCTGCAGATTTTAAAAATACGTAAATTACTATTGCGTTTAAAACTATTCCTATAATAATTACCAAGTCTGAAAGATCTTGTGTTAAGGACATGATAGTTGATAAGGTTCCTGGTCCTGCTATAATTGGAAATGCTATTGGAAATATAGTTGCTGGCATAGGTTCTGTCTCGGCACTGGATTCGATTCCTAAAACCATCTTTACACCAAAATAAAGAAGAAGCATTGCACCTGCTAATGCAAAGTGGAATGTTTCAATACCTAATAACATGAAGAGGGTTTTACCTACAAATAGGAAAGATATCATAATACATATTGCGATTAACGTAGCCTTCGCCGATTCTATTTCACCATTCTCCTTTCTAAGCTTGATGATTAGTGGTACATTACCTGGCATATCAATAACCGCAAACAGGGTTAAAAAAACCGTAAGAACGTTTAAGATTAGTTCCATCTTTTAATAATATTTAAATAGTTCGGTTTCTTCTTCTACCGTCCCATTGTACTTTCTTGGTTTGACCAAGAATTCTAAACCTAGAAACTCTACTATTCAGACTTGCTCTTTCGTGGTTTATCTGAGTGTTTCCGTTGTTTGACTGTTCACTGTTCATGATTTAAACTGTTTTTATCATTACTTACCCCCTAAGAACCTAGCTTTCACTAGGTTCTGGGTTATAACATAGAAGGATCGTGTACTAAGGTATACTAGCCTTAGAAGATCGTCTTATTGTATGATATACTGCATACCAACTAACTTTACTATTATTTCAAGTTCTACTCAAGATGGTTAATCTCGTTATAGCGCCACAATGGCTTTAGTTGTACTTTATCCCCTATAAGATAGGATTATTCAGTCAGTTTACGGCAAGGATTCCTTTCGGCTGCTTGCAATGCTCTCGGAAAAATCAGTTTAGATTTATCTTTTCCGATCTACCACTATCTACTCTGTCGAGTCTCGATTACTCACTTCTGCAATCGAGCCGAAACTTGTTCGGTGTCTTAGTGTGCCTTAATCCCTCTTTCCATTAGGATTTTTTCGGCCATACACTCACATTCTAGATGATCAATCAGGTAATGTGCCTTCTACAATATGTTAAAGAACGTTTTCTCTGGTTAGTATATAACCTTAGACTGCTGCCTTATTTGCTTCAGAAACTGCAACTCTTACGTCTTGTGCTAAAGCTTTAATAGTTTGCATTCCTTTTCTTACTCTTGTTCCCGCTGCCTTGTTTCCTTTTTCGTTAAACTTAGTAGCGTCGTCCTGAATTGAATCCAGGGTTTCTTGGATTTGTGATAATAAATTTGTCATTTCTTTGAATTTTTAATATTTAATTGTTATTCGGTAATTATACCAATATCTTTAATTTAGTTTCAACTTTTATTGAATTTTTTTTCAATTAATTCTAAACTTTTTACATGCTCTACTTCCCATACTCTATTTCTAAGTTCTGTGCTTGAAAAACCATGATCTCTTTTATTATATATGATCTCGATTCCTCTCTTTACACATGTATCTTTTCCTGTAAAATTCTTATCTTTATATTCGATACCTATTACTCTACAATCAATATCGAAACTTGCGAAAATATCTTCGAGATCCTTTTCAGTTTGGTAAGGAACTATTTCATCTACATATTTACAAGCCCTAACTTGAATGTATCTTTCGACTAAAGTCTGGATAGGAGGGTTCTTGGAATCAGGTCGATCAATTGAGGGATCTGTTTGTAAAGCAACTATTAGATAATCACACTCTTTCTTAGCTTCCTCTAGCATCTTTACATGACCTGCATGAAACAGATCAAATGTAGAGCATGTAATTCCGGTTCTCTTATTTTGCATGTTCTTCTTCTATTTTCTCGTATTTATACACACCTTTAATTATATTATTAAGGGCAATTCCCTGTGATGTTGCATCTCTAAAGGCATGGTAGTCGTTTTCTTCTACTTCTTTATATAAATAAGTTCCATGTTTAAATCCAACATATAATTCCTTTGTCTTATAAATATACGAAGACGATACAATAGTCGAAGAGTCGTATAAGTTAGTTTGTGTTGTTATCATTTCTTTTTCTTTTTGAGTGCTGCTTTCTTTTTTGCTTCCTTTGCCTTAAGCGCTTCTTTTTCTTTCTTTGCTCGTTCCTTTAAAACGTTTTTAGGTTCAAGTTTAATATCTACATATCCGGCTTTGTCTTTTTTGATACAAGTTTCACAGTATGGTGTAGAATACATGTTAGTCTTATCGGGTAATGATCTATTCATATATCTCGTTACCGTATATAGATCTCCATCTGGAAAATCTTCGATACAACCTGAGCATACTGTTAACTTTATTTCTCTTGCCATGTAGTTTATACTTCTTTTTGAGAATTTGTTTCTATAAACGCATTGTGATTTTTATTATCAGTGCCGCAGAATCCACATTTTTCTAAATAAGGAGAATTCATTGAGCCACATCCACATCGCCATATATGATCTGTTATTGATTTATATTTCATAATTTTTTAAAAATACATTAAGTTTCGTAAGATCCATTGTCGTATCCTTTGGGAAATGATCAGGGGCAGGTGCTGAATCAACATCTTTTTCTCTAGATGCATATTCATATACGCTCTTCGAAGGTGTTCCTATATTCCATACACCGCTCTGCTCTGCTTTAATTAGCTTGATCCACTGATTTACTAATACATCTACATCATCGAAATTTCCTATCTGATCGTTCCATGCAGTTGCATAAGGAAATGGATTAATTCTGTGACTCCCTCTTACGATTAGATAATCATCTGAATGTCTAATGATATGCTCGTCTGCTAATAATTTAGAATATGCATACCATGTTTTATCAGGAATAGGAATATCTTCTTCGCTTGCATTTGGATTTGAACCAGCATATACATAATCTGTAGAATAGTGAATTAGTTTTATTCCTCTATGATTACAGAATTCAGCCAAGTTTGCAACTGAATGATAATTAGTTTGAAGCATTTTAGATTTATCATCAGAATAAGTGTCTGTGTATGCAATGCAATTGACTATCGTAGTGCAGTCCTTTGGAATTAAATTAATAACACTACTAAGACTATTAAAATTTAAAAAGTCCTGTTTTCTTGAAATATAAGACCATCCTGTTTGTCCTATAAGTTCTGATGCTAATAAACCGTCTCCTAAAACTATTGTCATATATGTGATTTAATTAATTATATTTAAAAGGTACGCTCTGTTTCATAAACTGCTTTGATCACAGGGAACCTAAGTGAATGTTCTCCATGTTGATTTGTAGTTTCTTCAAAATATTGAACAGTGATTTGCTTTCCTAGAATTTTATCAGGATTTTTAAAGTAAAATCTTTTTTGTTCATGTGAAAAACCAGAACCAACCTGAACTCTACTTCCTTTATGTTCAACTACAACATTCTTAAGCATCATTTCTTCAACTTCTTTCCCGTCAACGATAACTCTATTAAGAGCATTCTCTAAATCAACTACATAATATTCATCATCATAGAATTTCTTAACCTTAAGAACATCACTAGAACGTTTTCCTTGATACGTTGTATTCTTACGAAGCATTAGTCCTTCCCATCCTCCTTCTTTCGATAGTTCCATCATTCTTTCCATTACAAGATCATCTCCTAATGTTTGAACAAGGTGGCTAATAAATTGATCGCCATCTAAAACATACGCTCTAAGGTTAGATTGTCTTTCACTAAAAGAGGTAATAGATTCTTTATCGTTAAATTCTTTAATGGTCAATAAATCAAAGATATGATAAAATGGATTTGTAATAGTATGATCTTTTCTTTTAATTTGCTTAATGATACCTTGGAAATCTTCATTTCCATTTTCATCTACCATACAAACTTCACCATCAAACACCATATTCGTAAGACCTAATCTTTGGATAGAAGGTTTCAAAGAATCTAGTGTTGTAAATTCTTTTCCTGCTCTACTATAGAAATTAACATCTCCTTTATCATCAATAATTGCTAGACATCTAACACCATCTAGTTTACGACTAACATACCATCCGTCATTCCAATCTACTTTCTTTTTAGTCTTCTCGTCATACGCTTGAGCGAGTGCTACATCAAAGGTTGGAATTAAACCCGGTACAACTTTATTAATCATAGAAATAGTTGACCTAGTTTTTAGGTTTCCATCAATGATATTCCAAATAAGATCAGAGTATTCTTTATTCTCTTCTACAAATGTATTCACCGCTTCAATCGCAGAATGACCGGTGATTTGTCGAGAACTCAATGCATCTAACAAAGAGAAGATATCAGCATAAGATCCGAAAGGAAGCACTAGATCACTTCTCTTCTTACAGTTTTTTGAAGTAACATAATACTGTTTAAACGTGTCGTATGTATACTGCAGCACTTTAAGAACATCTGGTTGATTAGAATACTTCTTAATTACGTTAATCTTGTCCGTGTTTGAATTTGTTGAATTAGATTCGTTTACAAATTCTTGTGTAAGTTTTAATTCTTTCATATTAATAGTTATTAGATTCTACTCTGTCATGAACTGCAATCGGTGCAGAAGATGGAAATCTTGAGTCTGAAGTGTGAATAAAATTGCCGCCAAACATTGTGTGTTTATTGTTCTTGTATAATCCGGCAGGAACTGCATACCATGCTTCCTTTCCGAATAGCTGTCTTTCTACTAAAACCAATTCATCATCTGGAATTAAGGTTAAATCTGCTAAATCGGCATCAGGGCCATAGTGCAGAATAATAGAGTCTTCTCTTGAAGATAGACCATTGTTTGTTGAATCTCCCATAGAGTTTCTAAGTACGAATGTTAGGATGTTTGACATATTTTGTTTGTTTGATTATTACTATACTAATATAAGCAAAAAATCTGAGATAAAAAAACTTTTAGCTGTTTATTTTCAATTTATTTTCAATTTAGTCCCCAAAAAGGAATAAATTGCTTTATTCCCTTCTGGTATACTATAAAATAGATTACTTTGCATCGAAATCATTTAAGATTTCTTCTCTAATCTGTTTAATATAATTTGTCTTTTCAAGTCTAGTAAGTTCATCTACATCCCATAGGTGACTTGCCTTAATCTTAAATAATTTTTTAATAGAAGAACCAAACGCAGATTGTGCTAATCTAGATTCTGAACTTAACCATCTCCAAATACTTTTAGATCTGTTATGAGAAATCATAGCTTCAATATGCTTTCCTTCAAAATCAAATGGTTCTAAGAATAAATCAACTAAAGGTAACCATGCAGAATTTGCGATGATATACACATGTGTTGCATTTTTAACTCTTAAATTAAAGTTTTTTGGCTTAGCCTCAGGACCTACTTTTCCGTTTACATAAAGATCTAATACTTCATGTTTTATTTCTAATACGTCAAATACTCTTGCAATAGTTCTTAACATTGTAGTCTGTTCGAAACTATTCATATTTGGTTGTGCAATTACGATAAGTGCTCTCATTCTTTGGTTATAATTTTGTTTAGGGTATATATCAGAGTGTCTTTAATTTTGTTCTGATTTTTTAAATTTATCTTTAACTTTTTGACCTACTGGAATAGCTTCTCCTTGTTCATCTATTCTAACAAATTTAATATTGGTTGCTAGAATAATAGCTTGTCTTCCGTCATATACATTATGTGATCTTGCTTCAATAGAAAGAGTGACTGACGTTCTTCCTATGCTCTTTACATCTCCATATATTTTTAGTAGATGTCCTTCCTTTGCTGGTTTTTTAAAAACACATTCATCTATAAGAACGGTTACCATTCGAGGAGTATCACATACCTGTGAAGCATAAGAAGCTCCAGCAGCATCTACCCATGCTAATAATTTACCTCCAAAAAGATTTCCGTGAAAACCTAGGTCTGATTTTTTTACTGGATGTGTTGATATTAATTCCATATCAGTAGTCATAATCGTCATCGTTATATTCAGTGGGTTTGTTTATTGATATACCATCATATTCGGTATTTTCAATGTCGTCGTATTCGTCTTCTGGATCTGTCATTTGTTTATTTATAATGTCCTCCTCCTAACCACAGGACGAATGACTTTCTTATTCCTTTAGTTACTGGCTTAACTGCATGGACCATATAACTTGGAAATAGGACAACGGTTCCCTTTCCTCTCGGTGCTATTAAATTATTATTTTCAAGGCTGTTTCCACCCATCCAAAATAATAGTTCTCCTCCTTCATATTCAGTATCGTCTGACAATTGAACTGTTATAGAAACTTTTCTAGCAGATAATTCATTTGGTCCAATATCTTGATGCCATCCATATTCACCCATATTAGTTCCATGATATTCTGTGTATTGTATATTTTCAGGTGCAGATATTAAATCAAAATTCCACATTTCATTATTTGCTGTTTCTGCAAACATCATTAATTTTTCATAAAGCCAATCCCACTCTTTAGTTTGTGGAATCCATTTTAATTTAGATTTTCTTGAGTCTATTTCACCAGCAGCTGTAGTTGCATTATAAAACGGAAGTTCTCCTACCATTTTAGATATTTTCTCTAATTCTACTGAATCGAATCCATTATCAAAATAATAGAAATCAGTTGCATGATTTTCAGGGGTTTTAAAGGTATGTGCTTTCATATTCTATTTATCCTCTTCTTTAATGATATTGCCGTTCTCATCAACTAGAGGGGCGGTTATCATTGAATAGATTATTCCAACCCATGATATTACAAATGCACCTAATATTATTTTTATAACCATTATTTTATGTCATCAATGTTATTAATCTGATCTGCTGAAGATCTATTTCTATTATATTGGTCTACGAGCCATTTATCTCTTTTTTTACTGTCCTTTAATATTCTATAAGTATGTTCCCAATCTTTAACCTGAAATACTTCATGAGGTAATTTTAAAACATTAGCAAGGTCATAGTCATTTCCTCCTTTTTCAGTTTTATCTCCATAGAATCTAATAACCGTATCTTCTCCTATATTTTCTAAGATCCATTTCTTAGCTTGACTCTTGTTTGCTCCTTTAGGGTGTATGTCTATTGAGATTTGACCACCGACCGAAGCCTCTAATTCAGGGAAGTTTTCATTAATAAGCTGTGCCATATCTAATCGTTCCTTATTGAAATCATCCCATTCTGCATAATCTTCTCTTTCTCTTTGAGAACAATCTCTTCCAATTACTGAAAAATTACAAAGTCCTATTCTGTGTTCAATATGGTTTGAAGTTCTTTTTCTATATTTAGAAATTACCAAAAATTGTTCAAGTAAAGAAATCAATCCTTCATCGGCTTTCCAAGAATTTCTAGAAACCTCTTCTCCTTTAACAAATATATGATTTCCACAAGACTGCATGCATGCAGTTGCTTCATTCCATACATCTAATCCTATTTGTTCGATTGTTTTATCTTTATCTGATCCTGTTACGAATATTACAGTTTTACCTTTCATCCATTTTAAAAAGTATTTTTTAAATTTAGGATCCATTGAAAGCCTGCTTGGGGTTAGTGTCCCATCTACGTCGAATACGTGTGCTATCATCTTATTAGTTTTGTTACTAATTATATTCATCGGGATATAAATGTTTCATATACGATTAATTATATCTTAATGAATATAACGTAAAAAGGACAGATTTCTCTGTCCTTTTATTTAGATTATGCTAATCGCTTACGCTTCTTTCTTAAAGTTCTTCCTCTTTAGCTTCTTCTTTAGCTTCTTCTTTTCCTTGGAGTTTACCCCAAATCTTATCAGCTGAAGATAAACCCAAGGCTCCGAAAGCAAGGGCAGCAACTGCATTAACTAGTGTGTCTGAGGGCGCTATTGCTATATCAGTAAATTGGTTCATTATTAATGTAACACATAAACTAAGACCAGCTAGTACGCCAACAACTCTTTTTGATGATGGATTGCCTCTTTCGTCTCGTAAGATTTGGCTAATCCAACTTATAAGTTTTTTCATGACTTTCACTATTTTTAAGAATGAACGCGTTGTGCATTCATATAACTTATATATTCATAAATAGCTCCATAAGAGTCATTTTACGTAAAAGAGTAGAATGATATAGTATTAAGATTTCATTTTAAGTAGAAGACCACACTTCTCATACTGTTCAAAATATTCATAATGTTCTATCATTACGTCTATTTGATCGTTATCTAGGCCTTCACCAGGTTCTATAAAGAATATAGGTGGTTCTGTTGCGTTGAGTAATATCTCTTCGAAGGTTTGAGCTCCTGTTAGTACGTTAAATGTATTTTCTATGGATAAATCCATGTATTCTGTTCCTGTCATGGTATTTATACTCCAAATTTTAAGAATGTTTAATATACCTAGTTACCGTAAACTGTTCTCCAGAGTTTGTCCATCCTTCTGGTATTATTATAGTGTATAAGAACTTGCAATATCCTTCAGGTATATGGCGTGCAGTATCTGAATGGCAAAAGATAAACGCTCTATTTCTAACACCATCTGGCATTGCGTTATTTCCCCTAGACCATGTCATTCTAGTTTCACCTTTATAATAGTACACTTCTACTTCTCCCGTCCAATCGTCACTTGTAAATGTTATTTTCTTTTTTAAGACTTTAGAGATGAACCATCGTTTAAACTGATTCCATATTTTCATTATTTCCTTCTTGTACATTCTTAGATTTACTTTTTTTGGTTGCTTGATTTAAATCTAAAATCAGAAGGAGAGAAGGTGTGTTTGGTTTTTCTACCCTTAACTCTTTTTCTCCACATCTTAAAGGAAGATTCTTTCATGTTAGATCTCATTATTTTCCTAACATCATTTTCTTTAATACCAAATTGGAATTCTATAGCACTAAACGGGGTTCTGTCTTCCCATGCCATTTCTATTATTCTGTTAATTTCTTCTTTGTTAAATTCTTTCATATTAAAGTGTACTCTCGACGGGACTTGAACCCGTAACCTTGACCGTATAAGGATCCTGCTCTAACCGATTGAGCTACAAGAGTATATATTCGTGATCCCTCAGGGGCTCGAACCCTGGACCCTCACATTAAAAGTGTGATGCTCTACCAACTGAGCTAAGAGATCATTGTGAACCAGGTAGGATTCGAACCTACGACCGTCGCCTTAGAAGGGCGATGCTCTATCCAGCTGAGCTACTAGTCCATTCGTTAAAGTTTAATTTGATTTGTGAATTATAAAGAAAAGAAGCTACCCTTAAGCGCGAGACTCGTCAGTCTCCTTGTTAGAATTTGATACGCTGTTTCGGCCGGACCATAGTGTATATGGAGTTTACCTTTATCTCTTGCTTTTCTATGTTGTACTCGAGGCGGGACTTGAACCCGCACGAACATTACTGCTCAATGGATTTTAAGTCCATCGTGTCTACCAATTCCACCACTCGAGCATTTAGTA